>Ga0326728_10000848_pt1 | contig 115186 bp, 110 predicted proteins | sample MB3enrmetagenome_FD_207602 | JGI IMG/M metagenome (GOLD analysis project Ga0326728, IMG submission 207602) | Lab enriched peat soil microbial communities from McLean, Ithaca, NY, United States - MB31MN | ecosystem: Environmental > Terrestrial > Soil > Wetlands > Peat | place: USA: New York... | reverse complement strand
GCGTCATCTTTGCCTACGCCTTCTCGTCCGCCTCTGGCCGTTCCAATTCAGCACCCCCGGCGCAAATTTGCCGTGCCGCAAGATCAATGCCGAACACAATTGATTGAAAATTGGTCATTGGTTATCAAATCTCGCTCCCGACAAGGCCGAGATGGCCCGTCCACGCCGATGGATTTGGCACCCTGCCTCCTAGCCTCGCTTGGCCTCAATCTGTCTATGGGCCTTCGGCGAAGAGTCCGTTTTCGAGCTTGACCGGTTTTGCGTCCAGGCGCGCGACGGCGGATTGGAGGCCGGAACGGGTGGCGGTGAGGGTGATGAGGCCCGGAGTCAGGGTAGAACGGAGAGAAACCCGGTTGATGCCGCACTCGGTGTCGAGGTAGAGCTTGTTGACGGAGTTTGTCTTGCCGCTGTTGTAACCGCCGCGCCATGTCGCCGGGCCGTCCACCTTGAAATCCACGCGGGCTTCGTCGGTCGGACAGCGGCGGCCATTCGCGTCAACGACCTCCACATCGAAAAACGCCACGTCGGAGCCGTCGGCCTGCAAACCACCCGGCCCGGTGTGCGGGGTCAGCTTGATCGCCGCGGCCTCGCCGGCGGTCTGGATTTCATCCTGGGCGACGGTTTTTCCGTCCGCCAGGGCGACGGCTTTAATGACGCCGGGTTCAAAGGCAATGTCCGGGAAGGCAAAAATGTAGCCGTTGCTGGGCGCGGACACGACGCCATGCGATTTGCCATTGACGAACAATTCGACGGACTGGCAATTATTCGCCGCCACATAAACGGTTTTGACAGTGTTGGACGGATAGCTCCAGTGGCCGATGATGTGAATGTCCGGGGCGGTGCTTTGCATGACGCGATAAACATACCAGGCCTCCTTGGGCAGGCGCACGGCGTCCACCTTGCCGCTGACGCGGCAGACTTCGCTGCTGTCCTGGCGGCCGTCGGCATTTTCGTCCGACCAATAAATGGAAGCGTAGCCGGACCACCTGGCATGGGCCGGATCGGGGTTGGAAATACGGTTGATCCAATAATCGTGGTAGCGTCCGGCCGCGGCGATGCAAAAGGACTCCTGATTGAAGTTCCAAGTGTCCTGCGGGCCTTGTTTGAAACCGAAATGAGGCGGGGAGAAATTGTCCCAGAATCGGCGGCCGACCTCCTCGCGAAAATCCTCGAACTCGATCACCGGCGCCCGGTCGCGGCGATCCAGGCTGTAGCCGCGGAAAATGGCGGAGGGACTGGCCACGGTGGCCAGGCGCCTTTCGTCCTGGGGCATCATCACGCCGAAATACTCCGCGATGGGCGTGATGGCCGGGCTGTCGGCGTTGCCGTCGCGAGCGCCCATGGCCCGGCCGCCTTCCGGATCCCACTCTTTGCGCAACGCCACCATCTGCCGCATTTGGTCGGGGGAGACAGACGTGTTGCCCGCCTCCCAAAAAACAGTGCTCGGACTGTTGCGGAAATAAATCATTGAGTCCCGCATCACGGCGATGCGCTGTTCCCATTGCACGCCGGTGACATCCCGCTCCTTGTCACCCGCCGGACAAACCTGCACGATCCCGGCCTTGTCGCAGGCGCGCACATCCACGGCCTGGGGCGAGATGTGCATCCAGCGCATGTAATTGGCGTGGGTGCCGCGGAGCAATTGCGCGTTGAAATCGTGCATCCAATCGGGATAGGCCTGGCCCAGGCCGGCCCATTCGTCCACCGCCCTCTCCGCGAAGCCCTTCAAGTACTCGAAATGGCCGTTGAGCCAGAGGCCCCCCGTGCCGGCGCCGCCTTTGAATTCGGTCTGGCGGAAGCCCGTGTGCGTCTTGCACACGTCCACCACCTTGTCATCCACGGTTAAAATGGAATAAACGTCGTAGAGGTATGGATCGTCCACGTCCCAGAATCGCGCCGCGGCCAGCGGGCCGGCCGCCTTGAGAATCCTTGTCTCGCCGGCCGCCAGAGGCAAAAACTCCCCCGCTCTGGCCCCCCCCATCCTCGCCTGCGCCACCCCGTCCGCATCCACGATCACCGCCAACAAAGTGACATTCTGCTGATCCGCGGATTCGTTGCGCACCTGCGCCTCCACCGTGACGTCGCAGGTCTTTTGCGCGATGGAAAAATGGGACGGATAAACATAGACGCCCGTGGTCTTGAGATTCTCGTAGAGCGGCAGCGTTTGATAGACTTGGCCGGTGAGATGCAGCCGGACATCGTGGTTCAACCCGCCGTAATTGGGATCGAAGTCGCGCCCCATCCATTGGTAGGTCACGCCTGTCGCCTCTTCTCTGTAACCGTTGCTGTTGTCCACCTTGACGGCGATGAGGTTGTCGCCGTCAAAATTCACCAACTCGGTCAGGTCCAGGCCGCAGGCGGTGACGCCGTTCTCGAATTTGCCGGCGGATTTTCCATTCACCCAAAAACGGCCCGCTTGTTTCATCCCCTCGAACTCAAGGAAAACTTTCCCGCCTTTCGCGCTGGCCGGCAGCTTAAAATGCTTGCGGTACCAGGCGAGGCCCGCGTAGGCGCCGCGGTCCCCGCCGCCGTGGCTGATGATGTGCTGAAAGGAGTCTTCGTCGTTGTAAGTGTGCGGCGTGCTGACGGAAACCCAGGCCGAGTCGTCGAAATCCGGATTTTCCGCGCCGGGGGCGTCCCCTTTGTGGAACTTCCATCCGGGATTGAAATTGTAAGTGGCGCGCGGCGAGGCCGGGGGCGTGAAAGGCAGACTGGCGGCGGCGGCGTCAAAGGCCCCGGCGGCCAGCAACATGACGGCGAGAACGGTTGCGGATTTCATTTCGAGATTCTCTTAATTGAGATTTTTTTGATTATCGCAGGGCAGAGGAGGTTAGTCGAGTGGATTGTTTTGCACACCAAAAAGCCGGGATCTGTGCGGGGGGCGCCGGGCAACCGGCATGCCTACCGCGATCCCCGGCCCGTTGCCCGGCTGGCTCATGAAGGGAAGGCTCCGACTTCAGGCATGGACGGGTGGCGGGTTCTGCTCCAACAACTCTTCCGGTTTTTGGCCGGTCACCAGCAGCCAAAGTGAATCGGGACAGAAATCAAGCTGGCTGTCCCACATCAGTTCTCCGCCGTCGCCGATGCGGGCCGCGCGAAAATTCTCGCAGCTGTTCCACGAGGCATAAACCCCCGTGCCCGGTTTTTGGGAATAATCCACTTCCCCTTCAACGCCGTCGTTGAAACACAACCAAACCCGGTAATTATCCAGAACCTTCAAGGCGGTGATTTTTTTTCATCACAATTCCAACCTGCAACAATGCAAAGGCGCATTCAACTCTTCCCCCGCCCAGCGTCAATAAACCGGCGGCGCATCCAAAAGCAAATTCCTGCCATTATTTTTGAGATGGCGTTGCGCTTTGCCCTTCTGCGGGAGGATCGAACGCCAAACGGACGCCGTTCCAGCGCAACCGCCGGTCCGGACGGTCCGAGTGGCGCAAGGCGGCATCGGCGGCATCGGCGGCATCCGCAAAATTGGCTCCCCGCACCACGCGCTCTCCCTGCCCGGCGGCGGCTTCGCGTCCGTCATCCGCCGCGTAAGGATACGGCTGGAAAAGACTGGAACACCACTCCGACACGTTCCCCAGCATATCGTACAGACCCCATGCGTTTGGCTCACGGGTTCCGACCGGATGGGGCGCGGCGGTCACTCCCGATCCGACGAGGTAGAGGTTGGTGCGCACACGAGGGACAACTTGGGCCGGCTCGGCACGGGCCGGCTCGGAATTCTCCCGCAGCCAGGCGAAGCGCAATACTTGAGCGGCTGGCAGAGGCTCCGCCGAACCCGCCCGCGCGGCATACTCCCATTCCGCCTCGGTGGGCAGGCGGAATCCTCCGCCGGGCGCCTTTTTGTTGATCTCCGCCAGCATCTTCTGGCAGTCCTCCCACGACACTTGCTCGACCGGCATCTGGTCGGTCTGGGGAAACTTCTCGCCCTGATAAAAGCTGGGATTCGTTGACATGAGAGTTTTCCATTGCCCCTGGGTCATCTCGAATTTGCCCAGGTAGAAAGGCGCGATATTGACGGTGTGGACCGGCTTGGTCTCTGCATGCTGCTCCGAGCCCAGGTCGAAGCCCCCCCCCGGAACCAGCACCATCTCAATGCCCAACCCATCCATGACAATTCCCCGCGGCAGGCCGGATTCCGCGTCGAATTGATCTCCGGCGATCTTAAATCCCGGAATCCCCGGTTTGAGCCTGCGTTCACACATCAGGACGGCCGCTTTGGCGCGGCTGCTGCCGGGATTCTCTTTGAGGGCGGCGCGAAAGGCGTCGCGGGCGGCGTCCCATCGCTGCGATTGCACCAGTCGTTCGCCTTCCGCCAGGCGAGTCTTGTAAGCATCTTGTTGGGTCGCGAGTTGTTTGGCGCGCGCCTCCGTGTCCGCGGGATCAAATTTGGGATTGACCAGCGCGTGGGGATGGTGGCAGGTCTGGCAGTCTTGCATTTTCTGCGTGGACGGGCAGCCGTCGTCATGACACTCCACACAGAGCGAGGCGATAGCCGCTCCCCGGGGGATCCGATCCGGCTTCACCCCGTTTTGCTCGTCCGCCACATGTCCCTTGCTCAGACCGTGGCAGCCGGTGCAACTGGGCAGGCGTGTTTTATTGGTGATGGTGCTGTGCTTGGAGATACCCCATTCCAACGCGGTGCTGACGTGGCACCTGGCGCAGACCCCGGCGCTGGCCAGATCCTGCCGCTCGCCCTGCTGGGCCGGCAGCGCCAGCGGCATCAAGAAGAAGATAAGTCCCCAGGTCGAAAGCGAAACACTCAGGCGCGCCATTGTTCCTCCAGCCATTGATAATCCTGCGGCAGCCAGCCCGCGCCGGCCAGCCGCGTCACTTCCCTGGCCGCATCCAGGGAAGCGTGTTCTTCGCGGCTCATCTGATCGTAGCGCGACAGGGCCGCGTAGTTGTCCTCCACGAACTGATCATTGAACATCCCGGTCAGCACGCAACTCAGGAACTGCCTGGAGTAAGCGTAGCGCATCGCGGCTTGCGGCAGACTCTCATCCGGCAGTTGATTCAAGGTCTTGGCCAGTTCCGCGACCACCGCGGGCAGGATCGCCCGGCTGCCCGGAGTGGAGTTGAAGAGCATAAAGCGGGGCATGTCCGGGTTGGTGTCCGATTTCAACCGGGGATCCAGCCCCACAATCGAGCCGGCGGCCAACGGCTTGATGCCGATCAGCCCGACGTGGCGTTCCATGGCGGCCGGCAAAAACTGGCTGTAGTCCGCCTTGGAATGAATGAAATTGTAAGGCAGCATCAGGAAATCCAGGCCATCGAGTTCCTGAAGCGCGGTCACCATCGGTCCTTCCAAGTGGCAGGCGATGCCAACGGCCCGGATCTTGCCCGCCTCCTTGGCCCGGCGCACCACGTCCCACTGATCGCGCAGACTGTTGACGTCGAACGTCACCGCCTCGCTGCGGATGCGATAGAGATCAATGTGGCCGCCATACAGTTTGGCCAGCCGGTCAATGTTCGTCCCAATGAACTCCGGATTGTCGTAGGCGCCGGAGATGAGCAGCTTGTCGCGCTTGGGTTTGACCAGCTTGGCCAATGGCTCCCATTGTCCCTCGTGCTCATACACGTCAAGCAGGTTGACCCCCAGGTCTATCGCCTTGGAAATCTGGCGGTCGCGGCGCGCCTGGCCATCCGCGCTGAGGATGTTCCTGAGGCCGCCAGGCAGCTTGTAGGCGTGGTCGGTGTGCGAGCCGAAGGCCAGCAGCGAAACATTCAACCCGGTCTTCCCCAGCGGGCGGTACACCATCCCTCCCCGCCGATATTGACCAAGCGCCATAGTGGATTCCGACCAAGCCGGGGGCGGGAGGCAGGAAGCAGCCAGACTGGCGGCGGCGCATTGCAGGAACCGGCGGCGGGTGAAGCAGAAACGCGTATTCATATTATCTTCTTCTCTTATCACGCCCCGGGGCTTCTGTCAACTCTGCTTCAAGTTTCAGGATGGCTCGGCTATGCCCTCAGGTAAGGCTTGAGGTAATTGTTGAGCGCCTCGCGGACTTGGTTGTCGTCGAGGCGCGGGCTGCTGGCGCCGCCGCCGCCGCCGCCACCGCCGCCACCGCCACGCCCGCCGCGTCCCCCGCCGGCGCCGGGTTCCGGCGTGAAGTCAACGCCCGCGGCGGCCGGCGCATTGCGGGACTGGACCGGGTGCTTGTAAATGCCGCGGACGATCATCAGGCTGTCTCTGCCGCTGGTGCCCATACTGTTGAAGGCGAGGATGCGGCCGAACATGTCGAAGGCCTCCCGGCGTTTGCCGGCGTGCCACAGATCAAACGCGGACGCATAGACGTCGGCCAGCGCAACCACGGGACAATGGCCTAAGAAACCCAGCTCCATTTCATTGATCATCGTGCGCACGCCATTGCCGGAGAAAACCTTCATCTCGTCATTGGTCCGCCGGCGGATTTCGGAGATGCGCTGCAAGGGGCCGCCGCCGGAGCTGGCTTCGTCCTTGACATTCCGGGCTGTCCGGACCGTCTTATAGATCTCGACGACCAAATCCACGCTCATGGTTCCCTGCGTCTGCACGAACAGCGGGAGATCGGTCATTTTGCCGACTTGCTGGTAATAATCCAACAGCGCCTTTTCATCGCTGACACCGGGAGGCGGCAGGGAAACGATAGCATCGGCTCCGTTGCTGGCCGCGTGCTTGGCGTAGCGCTCGACCTCCTTCATGTCTGCGGTCCTCGATTGCACGCCGATAACCAGCGCGGTCGCCCCGCCCTTGCCGGCCGCGAGAATGGCCTCGGCGCCAGCCATGCGTTCCGGTTCGTTCAGGGCGCTCCAGCCGCTCGCAATCTGCGGCCACACGAAACCATGCACCCCGCCGCGATTGCAGAACGCCACCTCGCCCGCCAGCGATTCGACGTCCAGCTTGTCGTCCCCGGTGTAGGGCGTTGATCCGATGGGAAAGAGGCCGCGCAATGGTTTCGGGCCGGAACGCGGTCCAGCCGCCACTGTGGGGGCCGCGCCCTTCTCAGAGGCGCAACCGGCGCCAGCCAGCGCCAGTCCCAGCGCGCCTGTGCTCAACAACTGCAAAAACTCCCGCCGCTGCAATTCTCCGGCGTGTTCCTTCACTGGCATTTGCGTCTTCATGGTTGGTCCTTTCGTTCGAGTTGCATTTGGATGGGTTAGCGCCGGCGTGTCAGCGGTCAATTCGCATGGTGATCTTGTCGAGCGCGTCGCGGTCCAGCCGGACGCCCAGACCTGGGTCGGCCGAGGCAGGCACGTAGCCGTCGCTGTCAATCCGGAACGGCTGCTTGATGTAGGGCCGGTCAGTGAGGGTCTGCGGATAGGGCATCTCGAACCAGTAGCAGTTGGGCATTGCCAGTTCGATCTGGAAGTGCATGGCCAGATCAAACGCGTTGCCCCAGTTGTGCGGCGTGCAAGGCATGCCGAAAGCCTCCGCGAGCTGGGCCACGCGGAAGGAGCCGCTGACTCCGCCCACGTTGTCGCCGATCAATCGGACGATGTCCACCGCGCCGCGGCGGATGTATTCGGCAAAAGCCTGGATCCCAAAAAGAAACTCTCCGATCTCGAGCGGCACCCTTACTCTTTGCCGCAACGCAATCAGACCCTCGATGTCAGTGGACGGGAGCGGGTCCTCAAACGACACGTAGCCACATTCATCGAGCACCTCGCCGACCTTGATCGCCTCGAAGAGGTTGTAGCCCTGCACGGGGTCGAACAGCATCGTGAATTCGTCCCCGACCGCCTTGCGCACTGTTCTGATCTCCTCGATGTGGCCGACATAGCCGGGAATCACTCCGCCCGAAGGGTGTTGTCCGCCGCCGGGGTGGATCTTGTAGGCCTTGAAGCCCTCGCTTTTTGCCTGGAGGGCCTGGGGCGCGAAATCCTCGATCGTCGCCAGATGCAGCGAACTGGCGTAGGCCAGCATGCGGTCTTTGGTTCCGCCGAGAAGTTTGTAAATGGGCCGGTTCACTGCCTTGCCCAGGATGTCCCACAGGCAGACATCCACGATGGAGGCATGGTAATTGGTTTCGGCGGCGCTGCCCAGCCTCATGCCGTTGGGGTATCCAAATCCGCCGACGAACCCGTTGGCCCTGCGTCCGCCGGCGATGCCAGCGCCACCACCCCGGAGAGCGCCTATGCGCGCCGCCATGTTCGCGGCGCCCCGCCCGCCGCCGCGGCCGCCGGCTGCTCCACCCCGTCCCGCCGCCAGCGCCGGCAGCAGGTCAATAATGCTTTTGCCTACGCAGAAGCCCTTGGCATACTCCAGAAATCCGGTGCCGGGGGCGCGGTTGCCCAGCGTAAAGTTCCCCTCGATCCCGCCCGTGGTCACGATCGAAGCGATTTCACCGCTCTCCGAGCTGTTGATGCGCCGGATATCCCCCAACTCCGCCACATAGACTTTGACCTCCTTGATCGTCAGGTCCGGCAGGTCGCCTGGCTTGATGTCGGCAGACTGGGCGGCGGCTTGGATTGGATCGCTGAACAGCGATACTCCGGCCATCGCGCCCAGCGCGGAAGCGCCGAGAAAGTGACGGCGCGAGACTTCACGGCGTAGTTCGGGGCTTCTCGGTGAGTTCATTCTATTGTTCATAAAGCGTTTTCAGTTGTGGGTCGCGCCTTTTCTATGCCTGCGGCTGGCGAATGTCAAGCGCCGAAAGCTAAAAGCCCTGCAATTCCAGGGTTGGGTTCCAGCCCGCCTAAAAACGCCCCGCCTGCGAGGGATTACGAAAACCTCCCCCACTGTCTGAATTGCAGATTTGCTGAATTCAGATTTGAGAATCTGCGTCAAAGACTCCGGTGTGCCCATAAACAAATCTATCACAGCCCTCCTCCACTAAAAGCAAATCACCATGAATATCAACAGATCAGCGCTTCGATCCCTCCTCGTCATCACTCTTGGCTGCGGTTGCCTGCTGCCCATGTCCCGTGCCAGGGCGGGGGCCGGGGCCCCCGTCCAGGTTCCCCCCGTCATCCAGAATGGTTTCAACGCCTGGGCCAAGAACCGCAGTGCCTCCTGGGCCTTTGATGTCTGGAAAATCGGCGGCCTCATGGAGTTGGACAACAAACCCGCCACCCTCTCCCGATACTTCTTCCAGATGGAGCAGGTCCTCGGCAATTACGTCTCCTACGACGTGGTTGAAACCAAGTTCCTCGGCCAGAATTCAGCCGTCTTCTACCTTGCCGTCAACTTCGACCGCGCCGTGGTCTTTGGCAGGTTCATGGTCTATCGAACCGTCAAGGGTTGGGTGGTGCAAAACATGGATTTCAGCATCAAGCCCGAGGCCCTGATGCCCTGGCTGGCGTTCGAGGGGGGAACTTACACCCAATAAGCGGGCAGATCAGTCCGATCCCCCGCCTTAGGGTGCATCTCACTTTCTTGGGTAGCCCCTCCCCATCTTAATCTTGCTCTTAATCTAATCTTAATCCCGTCCCTGGCCTCGCAATTAGGATTAAGATTAGGATTAGGATTAAGAGCTTGTCCGTAAATAATCTTTTCGCAGCACGAATCCAGCCGGGAGGGCGTGACTCTTTTGGGAGCGCGGGCGTCTCGCCCGCCGCTTTCGGCCTCTGGCCGAAAGCATTCGCCTCTGCATGCAGTCGGCGGGACGCCGACTGCGGCGACCGGGACGGTCGCGCTCCCCAATTCCAAATGGATCATCGCGCATGGAGAATTGGAAGGTTCCTGCTTCAAACGTCTATTTGCGGAGAAGCTCTAAGAAACCGCCTCCAAAAAAAGTGAAATGCGGCCCCGCCTTATGCCGCCGGGGTTTCGCCCACCTGAAACCGGGCGAAACGGCGGATGGCGATTTCATCGCCCAATTGCTTGGCAATGCTGCCGACGTGCTCCTTGACCGAGATTTCCGAGTTGCGCTTGACGAATCCCTGGTCCACCAGGCAGCACGTTTGAAAATACTTCTCCAATTTGCCTTCGACAATTTTCGCGATGGCCTGGGGCGGCTTGTTCTTGACCTGTTCGGCGGCGATTTCCCGCTCCTTGGCCACCAGCGCGGCCGGGAGTTGCTCGCGCGAAACCACGGCCGGGTTTCCCGCGGCGATTTGCAGCGTGATGTCGCGCACCAATTGCTTGAAATCTTCGTGCGCGACCGTGGCCTCCTTTCCGGCGCCCACTTCCACCAGCACGCCCACTTTGGCCCCGGTGTGGATGTAGGCGGCAATCATCCCGTTGCCGGATACCTCGTAACGAATGAAACGGGGCACCTGGATGTTCTCCCCGATTTTCGCCACGGCGGCGATGCGATCTGATTCCAACTCCGCCAGGCTGGCCCCGGCGGCCAGCTTGCGGCTCATCTCGTCGGCGAAAGCGCGAAAGATATCGTTGCGCGCGACGAAGTCTGTCTCGCAGTTGATCTCCACCAAAACCCCTGCCCTGGCCCCGGCCTGGATGTTCTGGGCAATGACCCCTTCCTTGGTGGCGCGGGTGGATTTCTTGGCGGCGGTGGCCTGGCCTTTCTTGCGCAGCAGGTCAACGGCGGCCTCCATGTTGCCCTTGGCTTCGGTCAGCGCCTTCTTGCAATCCATCAAGCCGGCCCCGGTCATTTCGCGCAACTTGCCTACGTCTCCAGCGGTAAATTCTGCCATGTTGTCAAATTGTTGATTGTTAATTGAAATTAAGGACGGCGGTTTCAGCTTGCGGCCACGACGGGGACTTCCACCCCAGCCAGGGCCGCCGGCGTCGGGGCCGCGGCGGGCGCGGGCACTGCGGGCGCAGGCGCGGCGGATGCGGGCGCGGCGGGTGCGGGCACTGCGGGCGCAGGCGCGGCAGGTGCGGGCGCGGCGGGTGCGGGCACTGCGGGCGCAGGCGCGGCAGGTGCGGGCGCGGCGGGTGCGGGCGCGGCGGGTGCCGATTCACCTTGCTCGGCCTTCTTCCGGCCGTATTTGGCTTCGTATTCGCCGCGGGCCTGCATGACGGTTTGGACGATCGTCTGCAAAATGAGGCGGACGGAACGGATGGCGTCATCATTGCCGGCAATGGGGTACGTGACCAATTCCGGATCGCAATTGGTGTCCACCAAGGCGACGATGGGGATTTTGAGGCGCCGGCCCTCGGCCACGGCGTTGTGCTCGCGTTTGATGTCCACGACAAACAGGGCGGCCGGGTATTTGTCCATGGCCCGGATGCCGTCCAGGTTCTTGAACAGGCGGGCGGCTTCGCGGCGGTACATGGATTGTTCCTGCTTGCCGTAATTGTTCAGCGTGCCATCGGTTTCCCATTTCTCGATGGTCTTGAGGCGGGCGATGGAGCGTTTGATGGTGTTGAAATTGGTGAGGGTGCCGCCCAGCCAGCGTTCCGTCACGTAAAGCTGGCCGCACGACTTGGCCGACTCTTTGACGGCTTCCTGGGCCTGCTTCTTCGTCCCGACAAACAGCACGCTGCCGCCTTTGGCGACCAAGCCGTGGAGGAAATCGCAGGCCGCTTCCAGTTGGGCCACCGATTTGCTCAGGTCAATGATGTGAATGCCGTTGCGGGCGTCGAAGATGAACGGCTTCATCTTGGGGTTCCAACGCCGCGTCTGATGCCCGAAATGGACCCCGGCGTCCAGTAATTCCTTAATGCCTATGCTGATCACAATTTTCCTTTGGTTGGGAGTTCGCGGCGCCCTGGGGGCGGCGAACCATCCCGCGGAACACGGGATTATGATAAGTGTTGTTCTGGCCGCCCGCCTTCACACGAAGACGGATTTTAGGCCGTTCTCCCTTTGCGAACATTCGCAATAGGGACGGCGAACGTAGCAGAATCCGGCCTTAACGCCAGCTTTTTCTCAGCTTTTTTTCAGGCAAATTCCGTATATTATTGAAAGGTGAACGAACGGAACATTGCAACCAGATCGGATGGGCCAGGAAGGCAGGGCGGGCAGTCCCCTGCCCGCCGCGGCGCGCACGGCGCGCGCGCCCTGCCACCCAAAACCGGCCCATTGCGCAACATTTATGAATCTTGAAGGTCTTTCCATTCTGGGACGCAGCCGCGTCAAGCCCTCAGGCGAGCCGGTTTCCTGCGCCAATCCAGCCACAGGCGCGCCGCTGGAGCCGGCCTATTACCACGCCACAACGCGCGACGCGGGCCGGGCCGCGCAACTCGCCGCCCAGGCCTTCGCCGAATATGGCCGCTGGCCCGGCCAGCGCAAAGCCCCCCTCCTGCGCCGCATCGCCGATTTGATCGAAGACAACACCGCCGCCATCCAGGAACGCGCCCATCAGGAAACCGCCCTCGCCCCCGGCCGCTTGCAAGCCGAGACTGCGCGCACCTGCGGACAACTGCGGCTCTTTGCGGCGCTGGTGGAAGAGGGTTCATGGGCGGGCGCCCGCATTGATCACGCCGACCCGAACCGCAAACCCGCGCCCAAGCCCGACCTGCGCATGATGTTCGCCCCGCTGGGTCCCATCGTCGTCTTCAGCCCAAGCAATTTCCCCCTCGCCTATTCCGTCGCCGGCGGCGATACCGCTTCCGCGCTGGCGGCGGGCTGTCCGGTCATTGTCAAGGCGCACCAGGGCCATCCAGGCACTTCCGAAATGGTGGCGATGCTGGTCCAGCAGGCCGCGGCCGATTGTGCCGCGCCGGAGGGCGTCTTCTCCATGCTGTTTGGCGCCGGCGCAATCGTGGGCCAGGCCCTGGTCAAACATCCTGCCGTCAAGGCCGTAGGTTTCACCGGTTCGCGCGCGGGCGGACGGGCGCTCATGGATGCGGCGGCGCGGCGGCCTGAACCGATCCCCGTCTACGCGGAAATGGGCAGCGTCAACCCGGTCTTCTTCCTGCCGGAAGCCTTGCAGCAGAAGCCGGAGGAACTGGCGGCGGGCCTGCATGGCTCCTTCACCCTGGGCGTCGGCCAGTTTTGCACCAACCCGGGATTGGTCTTCGCGCAAGACGGACCGGCGGCGCAGATCTTTCTGCAAAAGCTGGAAAGTCTGGCCGCAGCCACGCCGCCCGGCGTCATGCTGATGGCCGGCCTCTGCGCAACTTACTTGCAAGGGGTGGAGAAGTTTTCCAAAATCCCCGGCGTGCGGCGCGCGGTGGCCGTCCCCGCCGAACCCGGTCCAGGCCATGCCCAGGCGGGCGCATCGGTGTTCGTCACGGACGCCGCCACTTTCCTGGCCAATCCGGGCTTGATGGAGGAAGTCTTCGGCCCGTCCACGCTGGTGGTGACATGCCCTTCGCGCGAACTGATGCTCGCGGCGGCGCGGAAATTGGAAGGACAGCTCACGGCGACAGTCCACGGCACGGCGGCGGATCTGGCGGCGTGGCGCGATTTGCTCGCCGTGCTGGAAGTCAAGGCGGGCCGCCTGGTGTGCAACGGCTTTCCCACGGGGGTGGAAGTCTGCCCCTCCATCGTCCACGGCGGGCCTTACCCGGCAACATCGGATGGCCGTTCCACCTCGGTTGGGTCGCTGGCGATCCAACGCTTTGTCCGGCCAATCTGTTACCAGGCATTTCCCGACGCCGCCCTCCCGGCCGCGTTGCAGGAGGCCAATCCCCTCCGAATCCGCCGCCTGGTGGACGGCAAGCCGGCAGAATAGTTTTCGGTAGGGCGGCGCTGCTGCGCCGCCCAAAAATCCGAGAGATAATTTGACGAACTTCCCGGGAGCGCGGGCGTCCTCGCCCGCCGTGCCCGGCGTCCCGCCGGGCATATCCTCCTCAAACCCCCTCCCGCAGACACAGGTGCCCATGCGAACAGTGCGCCAACAGGACCGCACCTTGTAGCGGCGCTCTGTGAGCGCCGGAAATATTCAAGAGAATAGTGGAATGACAAACCGTCCCGCCCGGAGTTCCTCCCAGCCCGCATTGCCAATTCCCCGCTCCCACCCTCCTGGCGCTGCGGACTCTGGCTTCTGTTCACCGCCCGCTTATCGCTTTACTTCGCTGCTTGCAGATCATGGAAAACGCTCGACTTTCGCCTCGCATCGGCCATGATGGCGGCATGAGGTTGGCCCTGGTTTGAAAATGCAGAGGATCGTGCGTCAACGTGAGGCGTCTTGTTCGAGCCTGTGAAAAGTCTCTTCTCCACGTCAGTCATTACGGCTTTGCTGGCCGTCGGCTGTAGCAGCTTGAATACTCCGCCCCACCCACCCGGCCTGCCACTCCTCTACCACAACGCGCCATACGACTTCACGTTCTTCCTGCCAGCCAGTTGGCGGGGCTATTCGACGTTGCTCCAACGATGGGACGCCGTGGACGAATCACAGTCAAAGGTGACGGATCATGGCCCGGTGATAGTCCTGCGGCATCCGAAGTGGAAGGCCGGCGCGCCATATCAGGACATCCCCATTCGGGTGTTCACCCGCAGCCAATGGAAGGACGGAGAGGGACCACCTGGCATTGATGCCGGCGGCGTGAATTCCGAAATCGCGCACAACGCCAAATACGTCTTTGCCATCTGGAGCCGCTTCAATTGGGACGAATCCTGCAAAGGCCGGGAGGAAGCGGGCGCCATCGTGGACCGGAATCAGGCCGCCAATGGGCCGCATTTGCATGACGATTAGGCAGCTTGAGCCTGAGGATATAAAAAATTGAAAAGCCTCTTGTCTCCATCACATGGGAGCAGGGCTCCCTCACAATCGCATGTTTTTGTTTTCTGAACGCTGTGCCAACTCAGTTGAGGAGAGGTCAGAACAACATCAGGACTCCATTTTCATCACGACCAAATTCATGGTGCCGGAACGAACCCGATAAAAGACAGCTTCCTCTTGCGGAGTTACCGCATAAAAAATCAGCCAGCGCGGGAACCCGCGCACCCGCCAGGAACGGATGCCAGCCGGGAGCAAGTCCTTTCGCTCCCTGCCAACCAGCGGCTTCTTCTCGATAAATTCAACCGTTCCCATCAGCGCCTCATACCACCGTTCCGCCACTTCCGCCCCGGCCTTGTCCTTCAGCCAGATCAGCTCCTCAGCCAGATCCAGCAGGAAGCGCGGACGCTTGGCGGCGCTCACTTCTTGCCTCTCAACACCCGGTCGCGGATGGCCTCCATTTCCTTCTTGCTCAACGGCGTTTCCGGCCCGCTGGCGATGGCCTCGTCAATCCATTGTTGATCCCGCTTGGCCGTCAGCGCGGCATCAATCTGGAAAGTCCGTTCCAGCCGGCTCATCGCCTCCTGCGTCAGGCTGCGAAAATTGGCCGCCGCTTCATTTTTCAACTGCGCGTGCAGTTCCATCGGGATGTCTTTCAAAGTAATGCTCGCCATACACCGCAACCATACTGGCACCACTCCGGTATTGCAAGATTTTTTCAATTCAGAGCTTGACAAAAATTAGAACCTATGGTTTGATGGCCAGCGTGTGAGAAACGAAGGCACAGTGCGGGGTGGCATTCCCGAGGCGGCGTCCTGCCGGCGCAGCGCGCCAACCCTGGCAATCCCCAGGCGCCCATCGCCGACCAAACAAAAATTTTACTTAATTTGAGCTATTTTGAGTTAATTCGACTTCCCGGTCCCCTGGGGGTTGCCATGCACCCATCCACATTTCCCATCAAAATGGTTCAAACCGCGACATCTCCAATCAGCCACTTCCGCAGCCTTGCTCTTGACGGCCTCGGAAGATTGAGCGTCGGCGGACGCGCCGATTCGTGGATTCCTTCCAATCCGCCCTCCTTCCCAAAGCCTGCGGACGCCAGGGAACCCGCCACGAAAAAGAAGAGCGAACAGAAGCAAACAAAGGCCACGAAGAAAAGTCCCCCCTTCGTTCCCTTCTGTTCGAGATTTTCCAATCCGCAATTCGCAATTCGCAATTCGCAATTCGCAATTCGCAATCCGCAATTCGCAATTCGCAATTCGCAATCCGCAATCCGCAATCCGCAATTCCCCGGCACGTCTAATCAACGTGTTTTTCGTGATTTCCGAACCGTAACCCTGGTTCTGGCCCTGTGCCTCGGTCTTGCCGCCGCCCGCGCCCAGAACAACAATGACCTGCCCCCCGGCGTCGAGTTGCGAACCTACACCGGCTGGCCCAACTGCCTCTTTCTCAACGCCAGCGAAATCCCCGTCCAGGCGGTGATCGTCCCGGCGGTGGGGGGGCGGATCGTCCACTTCAGTTTGAACGGCACCAATATCTTGCTCGAAAACTCCGCCAGCCTCGGCGCCATTCTGGGCGCAAAAAACGAGGACCTCTTTCTTGGCGGCTACCAATGCGATTTCGGCGCGGGCGGCCGGGAACTGCCGGACCATTGGCCACTCTCCGAAGGGCCGCAGCGCTGGCGGGCCGGCGCCCCTTTTTCCGCCAAACTCTTCAGCGGCGTGGATGCCCGCCTGGGCGTGGCCCTGGAAAAGGAATTTGTCCTCGCGGGCGACACCGGCGAACTGGGCCTGTTGCAACGTCTGCGCAACGTCTCGGACCACCCTGTCAAGTATTTCCTGGCCGACCGCACGATCTGCAAGGGCGGCGGCTTTGTCTTCTTTCCCCTCAACAGAAAAAGCCGCTACCAGGCCGGCTGGGCGCTGGCCCGCCAAGCCGGCGGGAAGACAATCTACGACGGCGTCCAACCCGCCTCGTCCGGCGTCAGCGTGCTGGGCGGCGTGCTCGTGGCGCAAACCGGCGGGGACGCCACCCGCCTGGGCGCGGACAGCGACGCGGAATGGATCGCCTACGCGCGCGGCCGGCTCCTCTTTGTCAAGTACTATTTCTACGCGCCCTGGGGCGATTACGCCGGCGCCGGCAACTCGGTGGAAGTCTATTTCGACCGCCGCGCCACCGAGCTCAATCCGTTCAGCCCCGAAATCAGCCTGGACCCCGGGGACAGTCTTATCTTCCCGGAAAAATGGGTTCTGCTCCCGCTGGAGAAGGAAGTTACCACCGCCGAAGAAGCGCGAAGATTAGTCCCCAAAATTCCGCCTCCGCCCTTTAGGCACTAAAAAGGAAAAGATGATCCACCTCGCACCTGCCTACCGGAGTGTTAGAGCATCCGTGTTGAGCCAGCAGGCGGCCGTGCTGCTTTTGGCCAGCATGATCCTTGACGGCGGGGACATATTAAGCATGTGCTTGGTTGCGCTCGTGGGGTTCTGGGCCGGTGCCGTCATTATATGCGCGCGGCGGCCACAAACGCCGACTCGATTGGATTTGTTGTTCATTCGCTTCGGGTACCTTCCCCTTTGTATCCTGGCGGTTTTCTTTACGTTGACTGTTTGGCGATGGAAAGGTTTGTTGAATTAATGTCGGACGCATCACGGGAGCCGGCGCTTCCAAACGACTTCGGCCGCTCGGCCATGCCGCCGGCAAATTTTGGACTTTATTCAGAGCGACGGCGCGACTAAACAATGGCAGGCAGTGAACTGAGCAGCTCATGTTAAACCCTGAACCCGCGCGAACATGGAACGAGAAATAATCAGCACGCACCAAAAGGCGCTCCAAGTCAACCTCGACCCGGCCAAGTACGGCACCTTCGCCGAGATCGGCGCCGGGCAGGAGGTGGCCCGATGGTTCTTCCGCGTCGGCGGCGCGGCCGGCACCATTGCCAAAACCATTTCCGCCTACGACATGACGATCAGCGACGCCATCTACGGCCAGGCGGAGCGCTATGTTAGCCGCCAGCGCCTCGACACCATGCTGCAGCATGAATACGATCTCCTGGTGGAACGCCTCGCGCAAAAACGCGGGGCCGCCACCCGCTTCTTTGTCTTTGCCGACACGGTGGCGGCGCGGAGTTTCTCCCGGCGCGATGACGCCCACGGCTGGCTGGGCATCCGCTTTCAAAAAGAGCCGGGCGAGGCGCCTTCGCAGATCATCGTCCACGTCCGGTTGTGGGACAAAGAAAATCTGGCGGAACAGGAGGCGCTGGGGATTTTTGGGGTCAACTTGGTTTACGGTGCCATGTACCTTCACGCCGATCCCAAGACAATGATTGTTTCGCTGGTGGACAACGTGGGCGCGGCGCGGGTTGAAGTGGACATGATCCAGGTTTCGGGGCCGGCCTTCGCGTCGTTGGACAACCGGCTCATGGCCTTGCAACTGGTGCAGAGCGGACTGACCAACGCCGTGCTCTTCACCGCGGACGGGCAGGTCATCCAGCCGGCGGACGCCTTTTACAGGAAGTGCATCCTGGTCGAACGCGGCAGTTTCAAGCCGGTGACCAACGTGACGCTGGACATGCTGCGCTGCGCCCAGGCGCTCTTCGTGCAGGAACCAAAGGCGCAGGGCGAAGACGTGCTCACCCTCATGGAAATGACGCTGAAAAACCTGACCGACGGCGACAAAATTGATCCGCGCGATTTTCTGGATCGCGCCGATATTTTGGGGGCGCTGGGCAAAACGGTGCTCATTTCCGATTTTGGCGAGTACCACCGCCTGGCCGCCTACTTCTTCCGCTACACCAAAAAGATCATCGGCGTGGTCATGGGGGTGCCGACCTTGCGGGAAATCTTTGACGAAAAGTACTACACCGACCTGGAAGGCGGCCTGTTGGAATCCTTCGGGCGGATGTTCCGCAATGATTTGAAGTTCTATGTTTATCCGTTGCTGGAGGCCAAAACCGGGGCGCTGATCACGGCCGGCAATTTGCGGGTCGCGCCCCATTTGCGCCATCTCCACGCCTACCTGATGGAGAACCGGTTTATTGAAGGGTTGCGCGACTACGACGAAAAATCGCTCCCTATTTTTTCGCGGGAAGTCCTGGCGAAAATTCGCGCCGGCGACGCCACCTGGGAAGCCGCCGTCCCGCCGCCGGTGGCCCGGATCATCCGCGAGCGGAAACTGTTTGGATGCAAAGAAGTCAATTAGAAATACCGGTTGACGTTCAAGCCGGCGGCTTTGGCCAGGGCAGCCTGTCGCGTGTCGAAACTGAAGAAATCCGTGACCCGGAGCGTGACAGCCAGGCCAACGTGGAGAAGATCCATGCTGCGCACCCCAAGTTTTTCCGCGTGTCTGGCCGCCAGGTCCTCGGCCTCCCGGAGAATATCAACCCAGGGAACCGCGATGTGCTCAAGCACAGCGCCGGCCAGGTCCGATTCAATTTCCTCAAAGGCCTGCTGGCGTTGATCGGGTGTGATTTCGCCGCGAAAGACCCGCAATCGGATGGCGTTCCGCACTTCGAGACGGTGCAGTGGCGTGAAGGCAAGCGGATGGCGGGCGGATTGCAGCCACGCCAGGACGCGCATAGATTCAGGCTCGGGCGAGTAAGCCGCCATCAAGAAACTGGTATCCGCGTAAACAGTCATGGCACGAAGATAGCCGATTCCTGGCCGGCGGTTCACTCAATAAGGCCGCGATTGGCGGTCTTCGACGACGATGTTCGTGGAAAACATTTTGTCACCATAAATGCGCTTGAGGCGGGCGGCAAAGTCAGGACGCTTCGCCCCCCGCTGGCGCCGGTTTCGCGGCGGTGGCGAAAGCAGGGCGACAACCTTGCCGCGCTTGCTGATGCGGACGGCTTCGCCTTCTTCAACCCAATTCAAGACGCTCCCAAAATCGTGCCGCAACTGCCGGACTGTGGCTGTTTTCATGTGGAACAATAATGTTATACATTTTCGATATTGTCAAGACCTCTTTGAGGCGTTGAATTCCTGGCCCGGACGCAACCTGCCGCCCCGGAGCCGGCCAAAAAGTAACCGGTCAGTCTTGGGTGGGCAAGGAAGGTAGGGCGGGCAGTCCCCTGCCCGCCGCGGCGCGCGCGGAGTGCGCGCCCTACCACCGAAGACGGAGTCATAACGCCAAAAATCTCTTTTCCCCGGCGGGGAGTTCGTGGTTTAGTGGCGCGACGTGATGCATAAAACCGCGCTGTTGTTCGCCGGCCAGGGCGCCCAGTACCCCGGCATGGGCCGGGATTTGGCCGGGACATTTCCCTCCGCCAAGCCCTGGCTGGAGCAAAGCCGCGCCCTGCTCGGCTTCGATTTGCCCGCCCTCTGCTGCCACGGGCCGGAAGCGGAATTGACGAAGACGGAGAACGCCCAGCCCGCCATTTTTCTGGTGAGCTGGCTGGCGCTGCAATTGTTGCGGGAGCGCGCGCCGGGATTTTCCTTTCAGGCGGCGGCGGGATTGTCGCTGGGGGAACTGACGGCGCTGACCGCGGCGGGAGCTTTTGAGTTTGGGGACGGCTTGAAGATCGCGCGGCAAAGGGGCCGTTACATGCAGGAAGCGTGCGAGTTGACGCGCGGCGGCATGGCGGCGGTGTTGGGGCTGGACCTGGACGCCACGCGCGCGGTCTGCGCCGAGGCGGGGGTGGAGGTGGCCAATTTGAATTGTCCGGGGCAGATCGTTATTTCCGGCGAAACGGAAAAAATCGCGCGCGCCTGCCAACTGGCCAAAAGCAAAGGCGCCAAACGGGCCGTGCCCTTGCCGGTCGCGGGGGCGTATCACTCCCGCCTCATGGCCGGCGCGCGGCCCAAGGTGGCCGCGATGCTGGCCGCTGTGTCCATCCAGGTTCCGGCGGCGCTGGTCATTTCCAATGTGACGGCGCGCCCGCACACCACGCCCGGCGAGATCGCCGCCCGCCTGGCGGAACAAGTGACCTCGGAAGTGCGCTGGGAGGATTCCATGCGCTATTTGCTGGAGCAAGGTTTCACGCGCTTCATCGAGCTGGGGCCGGGGACGACCCTGTGCGGTTTTTTGAAGCGGATTGACCCGCGGGCGCTAACTTTCAACATCGCCGACGCGCCCAGCTTGGAAGCCACGGTGCGGGGACTGGCGATGTGAGCGAGAGGATTGCGGATTGCAGACTTCTTGGAATTTTGAATTTTGAATGTTGAATTATGGAAGGGGGCTTTTTTCGTTTCACTATTCTCAATTCACAATTCACAATTCTAAAAGGATGGCGGCTTTGCAGAAAAACGCTGGCAACCGCGGGCAAATGCCTTAAAGTTTCGCCCGCTTTATGCCCAGGCGCTCAGACATTCATTCGGTTCTCATCATCGGCGCGGGGCCGATTATCATCGGCCAGGCCTGCGAGTTCGATTACTCTGGAACGCAGGCTTGCAAGGCCTTGAAAGAGGAGGGTTATCGCATTGTCCTGGTCAATTCCAATCCCGCCACCATCATGACGGACCCGGAATTCGCCGACCGCACCTACCTTGAACCGATCACCCCGGAGGCGGTGGAAAAAATCATCGCCCGCGAAACGGAGGAGATGCGGCGGACCGGCGCGCAGGGCAAGCTGGCCCTGCTCCCCACGCTCGGCGGACAAACCGCCCTCAACACGGCCACGGCCCTGGCCAGGAGCGGCGCGCTGGATAAATACGACGTGGAAATGATCGGCGCCAACGCCGCCGCCATCGAGCGCGGCGAGGACCGGCAGATTTTCAAGGACCTCATGCTCTCCATTGGCCTGGATGTCCCGGTCAGCGGCACGGCCCATCAATTGGAGGAATCGCGCGCGGTGGCGGAGCGCATCGGCCGTTTCCCGCTTATCATCCGCCCGGCCTACACCCTGGGCGGCACGGGCGGCGGCATCGCCTATAATCGCGAGGAATTTGAAGTCATGGCGCGGCGCGGCCTGGAGTTGTCCCCCGTCACGGAAATTCTCATCGAAGAATCGCTCCTCGGCTGGAAGGAATTTGAAATGGAAGTCATGCGCGACAAGGCGGACAACTGCGTCATTATCTGCTCCATTGAAAACTTCGATCCGATGGGCGTGCATACCGGCGACTCCATCACCGTCGCCCCCATTCAAACCTTGACGGACAAGGAATTCCAAATCATGCGCGACGCCAGTTTCGCCGTCATTCGCGCGGTGGGCGTGGAGACGGGCGGCTCCAACATCCAATTTGCCGTCAACCCGGACAACGGGCGCATGGTGATCATTGAAATGAACCCGCGCGTCTCCCGCTCCTCCGCCCTGGCCTCCAAGGCGACCGGCTTTCCCATCGCCAAGATCGCGGCCAAGCTGGCCGTCGGTTATTTGCTGGACGAAATTCGCAACGACATCACCCGCGTCACCCCGGCCAGTTTTGAGCCGACCATTGATTATGTGGTGACGAAGGTGCCGCGCTTTGCCTTCGAGAAGTTTCCCCAGGCCGATCCCACCCTGAGCACGCAAATGAAATCCGTCGGCGAGGCCATGGCCATCGGGCGGACCTTCAAGGAATCGCTGCAAAAGGCCCTCCGCTCCCTGGAAATCGGCCGGGCCGGTTTGGGCGGCGATGGCAAGCCCTGGCGCATCGGCGCGACCGTCTATCAGGACCGCGATATTCTGCCGCGGGAAATCATCAGCCAGAAACTCACCGTGCCCAACGCCGAGCGCATTTTCTTCCTGCGCCACGCCCTGCGGGCCGGCTTCACCGTGGAGGAGATCTTCCAACTCACCAAAATTGACCGCTGGTTCCTCGCGCAAATCAAGGAGATCGTGGATTTTGAGGAGGAGTTGGCGGCGTCCAAATGAGACATGAAGAAGGAATATGACTTCTCGAAAGCCGAACGAGGCAAGTTCTATCGTTCAGGCGCAAGACTGAATGTGCCGGTTTATCTCGATCCCGATGTGCAAGCCCGGTTGACAAAAGCCGCGCAAAAGCACCACGAGGACATTGGATCGTTGGTCAATCGGCTGCTGAAGCGTGAGATCGAAACGGCGGAAACATTGAGTTGATTCGGCGCGAATCAGCATCCGGCAAAGGGACTGTGGTCGTTGAAGAATAATTGATATCGCAAATGGCAAAGGTAGGGCGGGCACTCCGTTGCCCGCCGCGGCGCGCATGGCGTGCGCGCCCTCCCACCCACGGGGAGGCATCCCCCTGACCCCTGGATTTTTCTGAACAAAATTTGATATTTGACTGTCTTTTAGGCATTATCGTTTTCTGTCTGTGAACTATGAATACCGGTATCAGCGCGATCAACGATGAGGTGCAACGGGCCAGCGCTTTTGTGCGGCCCCTCTTTAGTGAAATTGGCAAAATCGTCGTCGGCCAAAATTATTTGGTCGAACGGCTCACCATTGGTTTGCTGGCCAACGGCCACGTCCTGCTCGAAGGCGTGCCCGGCCTGGCTAAAACCTTGTCCGTCAAGGTTTTGGCGGCCTGCCTGAACGTGAAGTTCTCCCGCCTCCAATTCACCCCGGACCTCCTGCCGGCCGACTTGATCGGCACGCAGATTTACAACCCCCAGACCGGCGCCTTCACCACCCGGCGCGGGCCGATCTTCGCCAATCTGGTCCTGGCCGACGAAATCAACCGCGCCCCGGCCAAGGTGCAAAGCGCGCTGCTGGAGGCGATGCAGGAAAAGCAGGTCACCATCGGCGACCAGACCTTCAAGCTGGAAGAGCCGTTCCTGGTGCTGGCCACGCAAAATCCCATTGAGCAGGAAGGCACCTATCCGCTGCCGGAGGCGCAGGTGGACCGGTTCATGTTGAAGCTCAAGATCGTCTATCCGTCGCGCGAGGAGGAGCGGCAGATTTTGGATTTGATGGCCCGCACCAACGCCATTGCCCCCGCCAGCCCGGTGGTCAGCGCCGCCCAGGTCATGGAGGCCCGCCAGGTGATCAACGACATTTATATTGATGACAAGGTCAAGGATTACATTGTGGACATGGTCTGCTGCACCCGCGATCCGGCCGCCTATAAAATCCAGGGATTGCAGGGCCTGATCCAGTTGGGGGCCTCCCCGCGCGCCACCATCGCCCTGACCCTGGCGGCCAAGGCCTACGCCTTTTTGCGCGGCCGCGGCTACGTCACGCCGCAGGACGTCAAGAGCATCGGCATGGATGTCCTGCGCCACCGCGTGACGGTCACCTACGAAGCCGAGGCCGAGGAAAAAACCAGCGAAACCATCATCACCAAAATCTTCAACGAACTGCCCGTGCCGTAAAACCCGTTACATTGATAAACATGAAACATAAATTCAACGCAGTGATTAAAAAAGACTCCGATTGGTGGATTGGCTGGGTCGAAGAAATCCCCGGCGTCAACTGCCAGGGCAAAACAAAGGCCGAGCTGTTGAAAAATCTCCGCTCCGCCCTGAGCGAAGCGCTGGAGTTTAACCGCGAGGAGGCGCGCAATGCCGCGCAGAAGGATTACGAAGAAGCCGCGATTCTGGTGTGAAGCGCCGCGAACTCATCCGCCATCTCGCCGCGCGCGGTTGCCGGCTCGACCGCGAAGGAGCGCACCATTCATGGTGGCTGAACCCCGCGCTCCACCGCCGCTCCGCCATCCCGCGCCACACGGAAATCAACCGCTTCCTCGCGCGAAAAATATGCCGGGATTTGGGAGTCGAAGAGCCATGATCGCCTGCGAAGCCGATGCGGAAGAAAAGACCAGGGAGACCATCGTCACCAAAATCTTCAACGAACTTCCCGTGCCGTGAGTGAATTGCCTGAATTTATTGTTGAAATGGGCAAGTCGGATAAGGAGTTCTTTTTTTCCATCTGCGTCCATCGGCGTCAATCTGCGGGCAACTCCAGTTTCAATTCTCAATTCTCAATTCTCAATTCTCAATTTCTTACATGATCCCCCGCGAGATTCTCAACAAAATCCGGCAGAACGGGATTCGCGCGAGCCGCGCCGTGACCGAAACGCCCGCGGGCTTTTCATTTCAGCCTGCGGCGGAGCTGGCCGGGTTTTCGCGCGCCGTGGAAAACAGCAACCACGCCGATAAAATCAGGCTTGATGCGGAAATGGACGTTGTATTTGTCGAAGGTCTCAAGCCTGGCTTTGTGGACCGTCCGGCCGCTCAAGGGAAATCGTTCCGGGTCTTTCACGATGCGTTCGATGGTGGCGTTGACCTCAGCCTTGAACCTGTCTCCCAAACTCGGTTCGCGCTTATTATACCAGGCGACGGCATCCTCAAATTCAAGCCGCGCCTCCCGGTCGAAGATTACTTGGCGGCGCATTTCCGATTTTTGAGCCTCACCGGCAGTTCCGCACAAACCTGCTCCCACGGAATGCCGCTTTTGGGGTTGCGACACAAGCGATCAGCCCGGCGCTCCAACTCTTCGATTTGTTCCGGCGTCAAATCGGGATCATACCCATTCCCGGCAATGTCTTCCCACAAGCCTTCGGCAACTTCGATTCGTTCGTCGAGCGGAAGCGCCTTCGCCGCTGCAAGGATTTCAGTCGCACTCATGGCGCTAATTTACCGCGCGATTTTGCGCGCGCAAGCAGAGTTTTTCACCCGCGCGATTCTCGATAAAGTCCGGCAGACCGGGATCCGCGCGAGCCGCGCCGTGACCGAGTCCGGGGAGTGCGCCCGCGCCGGACGCAGCCAACGACGCCCTCGTCGTTGGCCTCTTCATGACACGCGCGTGCAGACATATCCGGTTGTCCTTCAGCAAGAAGTTCAGCGCGAGGGCGCGCCGAACCGCAGCCGGGGCGGCTGCGCTCCCCATGAATCACAGCGACGCCTTGTTCATTTCCGGCGCTCCGCAAAACGTTTCTCAATCTCAGCAAAGACTTGTTCTGCTGGGATTCCTCGTCCGGGATGTTTGAGCGCGTCTTCGGCGCGACGGTCAAGTTCGGCGATTTGCTCCGGCGTCAGGTCTGGATTAAAGCTCTCAAGCTCGTCACCGAATTCCGTCCACAACTTCTCGAGAATCTCCTGCTTTTCCTTTGCAGATAGCGGGCGAATTTCTTCAATAATGTCAGACACGCTCATTCCACTAAGCTACCGCGTCGGTTTGCCCGCGCAAGCAGCGTTTTTCTCCGGCGCAATCCGCAATCCGCAATCCGCAATCCGCAATTCCCATGATTCCCCGCGACATCCTTAAAAAAATCCGCCAGATCGAGCTGCGCACCACCCGCCTGGTCACCGAAACCCTCGGCGGCCAGTACCACAGCGTCTTCAAGGGGCAGGGCATGAATTTTGAGGAGGTCCGCGAATACCAGCCCGGCGACGACGTCCGCTCCATTGATTGGAACGTCACCGCGCGCATGAACCATCCCTTCATCAAAAAATTTGTCGAGGAACGCGAACTGACCCTCATGCTGCTGGTGGACTTGAGCGGATCGGGCCTCTTCGGCTCGGGCGCGCAAACCAAACGCGAACTGGCCGCCGAGATCGCCTCCGTCCTCGCCTTCTCCGCCATCCGCAACAACGACAAGGTGGGCCTGATTCTTTTCACCGAAGAGGTGGAGAAATATATCCCGCCCAAAAAAGGACGCCGCCACGTCCTCCGCGTCATCCGCGAAATCCTGCTCTTTCAACCGGCCAAGCGCGGCACTCGTTTCACGGAGGCGCTTGATGTTCTCAACCGCCTGGCCCGCCGCCACGCCATCGTCGTGATCATCTCGGATTTTCTCTTCGAGCCGCGCCCGTCTGCCGGGGAAGCCGGCCGCCCGCGGCCCGGCGGCTATTTGCTTTCCCCGACGCTGGGGCCAAACTCCCTGCCGGCATTGCGGCAGACCAACCGCCGGCACGACGTCATCGCCATCCAGGTCGTGGACCGTTTCGAAATGGAATTGCCGCCGCTGGGCCGGCTCATGCTGACCGACGCCGAAACAGGCGAGTTGATCGAAATCAACACCCACGACGCGCGCAAACGCCGGGCCTTCGCCGAACGCCGCGCCCGCCATCAAGAAGACATGCTGCGCCTGCTGCGTTCCTCCGATATAGACGCCATTGAAGTCCGCACCGACCAGCCCTACGCCGCCGCCCTCGGCTATTTTTTTGAAACGCGCGAAAAACGCCGCCGCCACGGATAAGGACCCGCATGTTGACCACCAATTCATCGGCCCTCATCGTTCCCGCCCAACCGCCCGCCACCAACACGGCGCCGGCGCCGATTTTTCACGAAGCCCCCAAGCCGCTGATTGACATCCCCAGCGGCTGGACCTGGTTTTTCTGGTCGCTCCTCATCCTGGCCCTGCTCGCCGCCCTCTATTTTGGCTGGCGCTGGTGGCGCAAGAAGCCCGCCCTCGTTATCCCGCCCATTCCGCCGCATGTCCGCGCCCGGCGCAAGCTCGAGCAGGCCCTGGCGATGATCAGCGAGCCAAAACCGTTTTCCATCCTGGTTTCCGGCGCGATTCGCGAGTACTTGGAGGAGCGCTTCGATTTCCGCGCGCCGGAGCGGACGACGGAGGAGTTCCTCTACGAGTTGCAAAACAGCCTCCTGCTCACCCGCGACCAAAAGAGCAGCCTGGCGGAATTTCTGGCCAGTTGTGACCTGATTAAATTCGCCAAATATGAACCGGCCGAAATGGAACTGCGCGGCCTTTACCAGTCGGCCCTCCGGCTGGTCAACGAAACCGAGCCGCGCCCGGTTCCTGCCAGCGTACCGCCGCCCGCGCCCAAGCTCCCAGCCGCCGCTCCGCCGCCGGCGGCTCTGCAATCCGCAGTCCCCAATCCCCAACCCACAACCCGCAGTCCGTGAGCATGAAGAATAAAACGCAAAGACGCAAAGACACAGCGCGGCCAGCCGCAACCAAAGAATTTAACCACGGATTTCACGGATTTCACGGATTGGAAATGGTCTCGGACCAGACGACTCTTATCCGTGTCATCCGTGCCATCCGTGGTAAAATCTTCACGAAACGGAGCGATCGGGACATCTTGCAGTGCAAAGACGCTAGGATTCTTCTGCCTTCGCGCCTTTGCGTTAAATCCGCAATCCGCAATCCGCAATCCGCAATTCCATGACCTTCGCCCACCCTTACGTTCTCCTGTGGTTGTTGTTCCTGCCGGTGCTGGCCTGGCTCAAAGGCAACTGGGGGCAAAGCGCCTCCTTCCTTTATTCCTCGGTGGATTTGGTCCGTCCGATTTCCGGCCTGAACAAATCGTGGGCCGGTCGCATTCTGGCCGCCTTGCGCTGGCTGGCCCTGGCCGTGTTTGTCGTGGCCCTGGCCCAGCCGCGTCTGGTCAAGGGCGAGACCCAAGTCAAAGCCAGCGGCATTGATATTGTCGTGGCCCTGGATCTTTCCGGCAGCATGCAGTCGCTGGATTTTGAGGAAGGAGGTCAACGCGTCAGCCGCATTGACATGGCCAGACGCGTGTTGTCCAAGTTCATAGACGGCCGCCCCAACGACCGCATCGGCCTGGTCGCCTTCGCCGCCGAAGCCTTCATCGCCGCGCCTTTGACCCTGGACCACGATTTCTTGCAGGCCAACCTGGCCCGTCTCAAGATTGGGGTGATCAATGAGAATGCCACGGCCATCGGCTCGGCCCTCATGGCGGCCCTGAACAAGTTGAACGAAATCCAATCCAAAAGCAAAATCGTCATCCTCATGACCGACGGCCAGAACAACTCCGGCCGAGTTTCCCCATTGACGGCGGCGGAAGTTGCGCAAACATTGAAGGTGAAGGTTTATACCATCGGCATTGGCCTGCGCGGCATGGCCCCGATGCCCGTCGGCAAAGACCCCGGCACCGGCCAGGTTATTACCCGGATGATGCCGGCGGACGTGGACGAGGACACGCTGCAAAAGATCGCCGACATGACCGGCGGCAAGTATTACCGCGCCGACAGCGCGGACACCATGCGGCGCATTTATGCCGAGATTGACAGCCTGGAAAAAACCGAGGTGGATGTGAAAAAGTTCGAGCATTTCGACGAGTTATACAGGCCGGTCGGGCTGGCCGGCTTGGGCCTGCTCCTGCTGGAATTCGTCTTGAGCCAGACCGTTTGGAGGAAATTGCCGTGAAACAATTGACCGATTATTTCGCCAGGCCGGAATTCCTTTGGATTCTGCTCCTGGCCCTGCCGCTGGCCGCCGGATTCTTTTACTGGTCCTGGCGTGTCAAGCAAAAACTCATCGGCCGCTTTGTCCAGGCCCGCCTCCTCTCCACCCTCACCCTCAACCTCTCCCCGGCCCTCCAGCAGTTCCGCCTCGTCCTGCTCCTGGCTGCCCTGGCCGGCGTTCTCGCCGCCCTGGCCGGCCCCCGCTGGGGCTTTTCCTGGGAAGAAGCCCGCCAGCGCGGCCTGGACATCGTCGTGGCGGTGGACACCTCCCGCAGCATGTTGGCCAGGGACGTGCCGCCCAACCGTCTCGAAAGGGCCAAGCTGGCCGCCTTTGACTTGATGCGCCAGGCCAGGCAAGACCGCCTCGGTCTGGTCGCTTTCGCCGGCAACGCTTTCCTGCAATGTCCCCTCACCCTGGACGACGAGGCCTTCCGCCAGAGTTTGGACGCTCTCAACGTCGGCATCATCCCGCAAGGCGGCACCGCCCTTTCCCAAGCCATCCGCACCGCCCTCGGCGCCTTTGCCCAGGGCAACAATAACCACAAGGCCCTCGTCCTCTTCACCGACGGCGAGGATCACGACGAGGACGCGGAAACGATGGGCGCGGCGCAGGCGGCGGCGGACGCGGGACTGCGCATTTTCACGGTGGGCGTGGGCACGGCGGCAGGCGAATTGTTGCAGGTGACCGACGACCACGGCAACACCTCCTTCATCAAGGATGAGGACGGCAATGTGGTCAAATCGCACCTGAACGAAGAATTGCTGCGGAAGATTGCCACGGCCACCGAAGGCTTTTATCTCCCCTTGCGCGGGGCCGATCCGATGGTAATTCTCTACAGCCAGGGCCTGGCCCCGCTGCCAAAATCGGAGGCCACCGTCAAGCTGACGCGCGTCTATCGCGAGCGCTACCATTGGTTCCTCGGCTTTGCCGTCCTCTGCCTGGTGGCGGAGATGTTATTGCCCGACGGCGCGCGGCTTCCCCGCGCCAAAACAACCGCCAGTCCAGCCCGGTCCGGGTTGCGGAAGGCGGCGGCGATTTTCTGCCTCCTGCTCATTCCGGCCCCGGCCCCGGCTTCCGGGGCTGGCGCCTTCGATAAGTACCAATCAGGCGATTACCAGGCCGCCTTTGAGGAATACAACCGGCTGGCCGCCCAGAAAACCAACGATTACCGCCTGCATTACAACGCCGGCACCTCCGCCTACCGCGCCAAGCAGCTCGAGGCGGCGGAAAAGCAACTGGGCGAGGCGCTGAACTCCCCGGCCATTGTTTCCGACTGGCCAGCCCAGGAGCGCGCCTATTACAACCTCGGCAACACCCTCTACCATCTGGGCGAGCCGGCCGCCGACCCGCGGAAAAAGCAGGAGCGCTGGGAGCAGGCCATCGCCAATTACTCCCGCGCCCTGCGCCTCGACACCAACGACCTGGACGCGCAGAACAACCTCGCCTTTGTCAAAAAGAAATTGGAGGAACTCAAACAGCAGCAACAGCAGCAGCAAAACCAAACAAACGGCAACAAAAACCAGGACCAACAGAACCAGGACCAGAAAAATCAGCAGAACCAGCAGGGCCAAGACCAGCAGAACCAGCAGGACCAGCAGCAGTCATCAGCCCAACAGAATCAGCAGAATCAGCAGGATAAGCAAGACCAGCAAAACCAGGCCCAACAGCAACAGGACAAAGACCAGCAAAACAAAGCAGGCCAGACCAATGCGCCCCAGAGCGGCCAGCGTGGCAAGGAGCCGCCGCAAAACCAGCAAGCCGCATCCGCCGCCACCGCTCAAATGACCCTGCAACAAGCCCAGCAGATGCTCGACGCCGAAAAAGACAACGAAAAAGCCCTTATTTTCTCCCCCGAAAATCATCCCTCTCAGCCCGCCACCCGCAAAATCAAGGACTGGTGATTTCCTCCCGGCAGGGCGAGACTCCGTCGAGCCGTGACTCGATTTCCCCCGCCACGCCGCCCCTTGACCCGCCGTTTTCCCTTCGCATGGGTAGCACAGGCGACTCGCCTGTCCCGGCCGGCGACTCGCCGGCCGGAAGCCCCTGCGAAAGCGGAAGCCTCCGCCGAGCCATCGAATTACTTTCCCTCCTATTCCAGCCTTTCAGCATTTACGAAAACCCGGCTCCCGCCGAGCCGCGATGTTTCCCTTCATTCATTATTCATCATTCATCATTCGCCCCGCCCCGTAGCGTAGGCGTCCTCGCCTGCGGGTTCACCGGGCGTCCTGCCCGGAGCCATTTCCGGTAGGGCGGTGCTGCCGCGCCGCCCAAAAATCTGCGGGATAATTCGACGGAATCTTGCACGTAAGAACCTAAACGCTTGATGTTGAAAGGAATTTGAACAGGAGAGCCCAGCGCGGCCAGCCGCAACCGAATCCGGAATTGCCCGCAGATCACAGAAGAACGCAGATGAAGAATTTTGGAACAGGAGGACACGGAGGGCGCAGAGGGAAAAACTCTGTGCTCTCTGCGTTCTCCTGTTCAAACCTGCTTGACGTATCTGCGTCCATCTGCGTGATCTGCGGGCAAATGCCTTTCTTTCCGAATTTGCTGCGGTGCAACAGCTTATGAAAAAGGGGTCACTCCCACATAATCACATATTCCCTTGACGTTACCCGGGTTCCACGGTTCATCAACTCATTGCCAGAAAAAGCAGAAAGCAGAAATGGGGGGGAATTGTGAATAGTGAATTTTGAATAGTGAAAGGGGAAAGGGATCTGAGAATGGGGAATGGTGAATCGTGAATGGTGAAATGGGGAAAGGGGCGGTGGGCTGAAAACGGAAAGCAGAGAGCAGAAATTGGACAAACAGAAAGCGGGGGCCGCGAGGAAAATGCTGAAGGGCTGAAACGCTGCAAAGCTGAAATTGGGAAATGGAAGGAAAGGACTGGTCACGGCTCGACGGAGTCTCGCCCTGCCGGGAGGGTTTGGGATGAGGAATGCGACGGTCACAGACCGCCGCTACACCCTTTTCCTCACGCTCACCTTCCGGAGGCCGTGAACCTCATCCGTGGGTCACGGCCTCTTTCGCGCCGCCCCCATTCTTGCCGGCATCCAGACTCTCCCGCACCGCCTGAGCCAATTGCGCGGGGTGATAAGGTTTGGAAAAAAACTTGATCTTCCCATCCAACTCCCCGCCCCGCTCTATCATATCCTGGCTGTAACCGCTGGTGAGAATGACCGGCAGACGCGGGTCCGCCTCCAGAAGTTTTTCCGCCAGGTCCCGGCCGGACATGCCTTCCGGCATGACAATGTCGCTGAGCAGGAGATCCACCTTTCTGCCCTGGGCCTCCCAGAGGCGCAGCGCCTCCACTCCGTTGCCCGCCTCCAGAACCTGATAACCTTGGCCTTCCAGAATCTCCCGCACCAGTTCGCGCAGGGCTTCTTCATCCTCGACCACCAGGATGATTTCTCTGCCCCCTTCAACTTTGGAGAGGGGCGCGCTTTGCGCCGGTTCTTCCGCCGGCTTCTCCGTGAAGGGCAGGGTGATGTGGAAACAAGCGCCTTGGCCCGGCTGGCTTTCCACTTCGATCCAACCCTGGTGCTGTTTGACCATTCCATAGACTGTCGCCAGACCCAGGCCCACGCCTTTGCCCACCTCCTTGGTCGTGAAAAACGGCTCAAAAAGATGGTCCACCACAGCCGCATCCATCCCGCACCCGGTGTCCGCCACACTAAGCCGCGCGAACCAGCCCGCCCGGCGTTCGGCTTTGGCCCGGACATCCGCCTCGGTCAACTCCACCTCGCGCGTGGAAACCATCAACTCTCCCCCCTTGGGCATGGCGTCGCGCGCATTGACCGCCAGATTGACCACTATCTGCTCAATCATAGTGGCGTCAGCCAGGACGGTGAGGGGGTCGCGCGCCAGATTGCGGCGCACCACGATGCTTTCTCCCAGCAATGGGCCGAGCATGTCGGTGGCGTTGGTGGCAACCAGGTTCAAGTCCAGCACCTCCCGCTGCATCACTTGTTTGCGGCTGAAGGCCAGCATTTGCCGGATCAGTTTCGCCGTCCGATCCACTCCGGAAATAATCTGGGTCAGCGATTTGACCGACTCCTCGTCCAGAGAAGGGTTCTCCAAGAGCAGCGCGGCATGACCCTGAATGACGGTGAGAATGTTGTTGAACTCGTGCGCCACGCCCGCCGCCATTTGCCCCACCGCCGCCAGCCGCTCCTGGCGCAAGACGATTTCCTGACTTTCCACCAGCGCCTTTTGCGCCTGTTTGCGCTCCAACACCTCCTGCTGCAAACTCTTGGTCCATTCATCTATCAATTTAAACATCTCCTGGTCCCGTTGCTGCTGAAGCCGCCGCCGCCAGCGCGCCACCCACCGATAAACCCCGTATCCCGCCAACAGAACCGCCATGCACGATATATAAAAAATCGGCGCTTGATAAAACGGGCGCGGCCCGGCCGCCGCCAGGAACAGTTCCCCGCCGGCCCGCCAGGCCGGGTGCGGGAAACGGACGCCGTCCTGCCCCGCGGCGACAGGCGCCAAACCCGTCAAGCCGGGCAGGAGGACTGAAACTGGATTTACACGGCCAAAACTCATACTCAAACATCCGTCTGATAGGACGACCCCTTGCGCCGCAACGCACCCCGACTCCCCGCCGATCCTACACCAGCACGGCGGCAGCCACAACTTCATCGGCGCCGGCGCTGTGCGCCGGATCAACCGTCCTCGCGCCGGTACAGCGGCATCCACAACTATATCGGCGGAACAGAGGGTGAGATTAAGCAAGGATTACATCTGCCTACAAGTGTTTCCGCCGGGATCGGCCATGCTGCCCCTCCGATATCCTTGCTGTCTGCTTGCCTTGCAAACGGGATTTTGACAATGCGCCTGCGAACGATTAGCGTTTTGCAAATGGAACCGTTGCACGCGCCGTGGCGCATTGCCTATATTCTGGGGCCTAAACCCGTCCCGGCGGACGCCGGGCTTTTCAGCCAGATCGCCCAATCCCAGGACGACGAAGCCAATTATGTCGTCGTGCGCGAGCGCAGTTGTTACGCCGTCCTCAATCGCTATCCTTACGCGGGGGGCCATTTGCTGGTCGTTCCCTACAAAAAGACGCCGGACCTCAATGGCCTGACCGAGGAAGAGTTGAGCGACTTGATGCAATTGACGCGCCGCTGCCAAAACGCCCTCACCCGCGTGATGAAACCGGACGGCTTCAACATCGGCTTGAACCTGGGCACGGTGGCGGGCGCGGGCATCACCGATCATGTCCATTTCCATGTCGTGCCGCGCTGGAACGGGGACACCAATTTCATGCCCGTGCTCGGCGGCACCACCGTGCTGCCCGAAGCGCTGGCCGAGGTGGCGGCGAAATTGCGCGCCGAATTGGCGCGGTGAGAGCGAACGAGGATTAAGATTAAGTTTAGGATTAGGATTAGGATTAGGATTAGGATTAAGATTAAGATTAAGATTATGAGCGGAGAATTTGCGGGCCGAACCGGCGCGGTGCGACGGGCTGCAACCCATTGATTCATGCCCACCGAAACCGTGCATTTTGAAAATCCGCGCCTGGCGCAACAACTCTTCAACCACGAGCCGCGCAATCTCCAGGCCCTCCAAGCCGAGCTGGCCGTCAAGGCGGTGGCGCGCGAGGACTGGATCAAACTGGAGGGCGCGGTCGAAGACATCGCGCGCGCCCGCGACATGTTCCATCTGTTGGAAAAATCCTTGAAGGCGGGCGGCGTGGTGCGCAACCGCGAGTTTGCCCAGGCTCTGAGCGTGGTGAAAAATGACGGCGTGGCCGCGTTGAGCACGCTCCTGGCCGAGCGCATCCTCACTTCCCCGCGCAAAGCGGCCGTGCTGCCCAAGACCATCGGGCAGAAGAAATATCTGGACGCCATTCGCGCCCACGATGTCACCATCGGCATCGGCCCGGCCGGGACGGGCAAGACTTATCTGGCCATGGCCATGGCCCTGGCCGCCTTGCACGAGGAACAGGTCGCCCGCATCATTTTGACCCGCCCCGCCGTCGAGGCCGGCGAGGCCCTCGGCTTCCTGCCGGGCGACCTCTACGAAAAAATCACCCCTTACCTCCGGCCGCTCCACGACGCGCTGCACGACATGCTGCCCGCCGAGGAAATCCAAAAACAAATGGAGCGGGGAGTGATCGAAATCGCGCCCCTGGCCTACATGCGCGGGCGCACCCTCAATAACGCCTTCATCATCCTGGACGAGGCGCAAAATTCCACGGCGGAACAAATGTTTATGTTCTTGACTCGGCTGGGGATGGGCGCCAAGGCCGTCATCACCGGCGACACCACCCAAATTGATTTGCCGCCCCACAAAAATTCCGGCCTGCTCGAAGCCGAACGCGCCCTGCAAAGCATTGACGGCATCGCCATCGTCCAGTTCTCCCGCCGCGACGTCGTCCGCCATCCCCTGGTCCAGCGCATCATTGCCGCTTACGAAGAACATCGCAGCCGGCGCCGCCCCGCCGCCCCGGACGCCGGCAAGACCAGGTCCGAGGGCGGGGGATAGGCCATGGCACCTAACGCGTCAGTCATGGATGGTCGGGCGCGCACTCCGTGCGCGCCGCGGCGGGCAGCGGAGTGCCCGCCCTACCTTTTTCCCCGCCGCCACTGACGCCTTACCATGTCGCGCACCAACAGCGTCTCGTCCCGCCCCCGGCCTTCCCTGCTGGTGTGCAACCGGCAAAAGGCGCGGCGCCTCAATCTCCCGCTGGTGCGGCGATTGCTCCGGCGCCTGGTGGAGCAAAGCCCGCAGGAAAGTCTTCGCTCCGGCGGCCAATTGGCCGTTTATTTCATCCACGCCGCCGAGATGGCCCGTTTGAACGAACAATTCCTCGGCCATGCCGGCTCCACCGATGTGCTCACGTTTAATTACCAGCAAGGCCCCGCGCCGGGCGCTTGGTGCGGGGAGATTTTTGTGTCGGTGGACGACGCGCTCGCCAGCGCCCCGCGTTTTCGCGCCCCCTGGCAGTTGGAATTGGCCCGTTACCTGGTCCACGGAGTGTTGCATCTGCGGGGCTACGACGACCGCCGCACGGCGGCCCGGCGGGAAATGAAAAGGGAGGAAAACCGCCTGTTAAAGGCATTGTCGCGCGGCTTTGATTGGAGCAAACTGGAAAGGCGCAAGCATGGCACTCGACGATAATAATTTCCTCAACCGCTGGCGCCGCAATTTTCTGGCGGGCCTGGCGATTTCCATGCCCGGCATCATCTCCATCGCCGTGGTGGTCTGGCTTTTTCAGAACGTTTCCGGCGTGACCGATTTGCTGCTCATCTTTCTGCCCAAGGACTGGACGCATGACAATGGCGGGGACGGAAAAATGTATTGGTATTGGAGTTGTTTTGCCTTGCTGCTCGCCGTCTTCCTCATTTGCCTGGTCGGCCGCTTTGGGCGCGATTACTTGGGGCGGCAGGCCATCAAGTGGGCCGACAAAGCCCTGATGAGCATCCCCCTGCTCAACAAAATCTATGGCACGGTCAAGCAGGTCAACGAATCGTTTTCGAGCAAAAAATCCGCCTTCCAGCAGGTGGTGCTGGTTCCCTTCCCCCACCCGGCCTCGCGCTCCATCGGTTTTGTCACCGGCGAACAAGCAACTCCTGGCGCGGGAAAATTGATCAGCGTTTTCGTCCCCACCACTCCCAACCCGACTTCCGGCTTTCTTCTCTTGTTGCCGGAGAGCGCGCTGGTCAAAGTGGACATGTCCGTGGCCGACGGCATTAAATTTGTCATCAGTCTTGGGGCCATTTCGCCGGGGCAGTCCAGCCAGGCCCTCCCGGGGCTGCCGCCAGGAGATGGGGAACAGCCTCCTGAAATATGAACTGCGAGCGCGCTCTGTAGCGGCGGTCTATGACCGCCGCCAATACCCGGAACAGCCTCCTCAATTATGAACTGCGAACGCGCCACCGGAGTGGTTCTGCGCACCCGGCCGCTCACGGACACCAGCCTGATTGTCCACTGGCTGACCGACGGCCTGGGCCGCCTGGCCACGGTGGCCAAAGGGGCGCGGCGCGACCGCTCGCCGTTTCGCGGCCAGTTGGATCTTTTCTATCTGGCCGACTTGAGTTTTGCGCGCAGCCGGCGTTCCGATTTGCATATTTTGCGCGAAGTCAAGCTCCTGGAAACACACCCCGGCCTGCGCCGCGACCTGGCGCTTCTCCTGCAAGCCTCCTATTGCGCCCTGCTCATCGAACAAACCACCGAAACCGAAGCGCCCCTGGGCCCCTTGTTCGATCAATTCACCGGCCTGCTCGTCGCCCTGCCCAAACAGCCGGCCCGCCCCCAAACCATTTTTGCCTTCGAGATGAAGTTGCTGGAGGGCCTGGGCTTGAAGCCCAACCTGGCGGAAACGAAATTGAGCGCGGGCGCCCGGCAAATCCTGGAGCGGATGGCGGAGTTGGAATGGGACGCGGTTTTCCGCTTGCGGTTGAGCGCCGCCCAGGCGGCGGAAATCCGCCAATTCCTGCACGGCTTCCTCATTTATCATCTGGGAAGAATCCCCGCGGGCCGCAGCGCCGCCCTGGCGGAGGATGGCGCCGGATCAAAATAATTGGCGGCGCCTTAATTTGAGAATTTCTCAAAAATTCCACGGTGAGGCTGGCAGGGAAAGCGCGCTTGCTGTTGCCGCAACCAGTTTGTTACCGTTCCGGTCATGACGGCCTTTGAAGAGTATCTGGAGGAGATTGGCAAGAATCTCGCTCACGGCGACGCCACGGAGAACACGCACCGGCCTGCCCTGAAGAAGCTGTTGCAATCGCTGGGCCACGGCATAATCGCGACCAACGAACCACGGCGAATTCTCTGTGGCGCGCCCGATTTCAACATCACCAAAGGCAACGTTCCGCTCGGCCATGTTGAGACAAAAGCGGTGGGGGAGAACTTGACGGACATGGAGAGCGGAAAACCGCCTCACGGCGACCAATTCATCCGTTATCGGGACGGACTTCTCAACTGGATTCTCACGGATTATCTCGAATTTCGGTGGTACGTGGAAGGGGAGCACCGCTGGACGGCCCGGCTGGCTGTGTTGGACTCCAGCGGAAAACCCAAAGCTCTTCCCGGCGGCGAAAAAGAAGTGGCCGAACTTCTTGACGCCTTTTTGGCGCAGAAGTCCAAAACCATCGGCACCGCCGAAGAATTGGCCAAGCGCATGGCGGGCATGACGAGGATTATCCGCGACCTGATCATTAAGACGTTTGAGCACGAAATTGAAAAGGGCTTTCTGCACAAATGGCTGGCGGCGTTCCGCGAGACTCTCATCCCCGACCTGGAAGAAAATCAGTTCGCGGACATGTTCGCTCAAACGCTGGCCTATGGATTGTTCGCAGCACGGGTCCATACGCCGCCCAGCAAGGATTTTTCCCGCGAAATGGCCGCGTTCAATCTGCCCAAGACCAACCCGTTCCTTCGCAAACTCTTTTCTGAAATTGCCGGCGTGGACATGCCCGAAACCATTGATTGGGCGGTGGATGACCTCGTGGCCTTGCTGAACCATGCGGACCTGGCTTCTGTGCTGAAAGATTTCGGCAAGGGAAAAGGCAGGACAGACCCGGTGGTTCATTTTTACGAAACCTTCCTCGCGGCTTACGATCGGAAGATGCGCGAAGTTCGCGGCGTCTTTTACACACCCGAACCGGTGGTCAGCTATCTGGTCCGTTCAGTGGAGTATCTGCTAAAGACCCGCTTTGGGCGCGAAGATGGGCTGGCCGACGAAAACACGCTGATTCTGGACCCCGCCACTGGCACGGCGACGTTTCTCTATTTCGTCATCGAGCAGATTTTCCAGAAGCGCGGCAAACAAAGGGGCGACTGGGACGGTTATGTGGACAAACATCTACTCAACCGCATTTTCGGTTTTGAGTTGTTAATTGCGCCGTATGCCATTGCCCACCTGAAACTTGGGATGCAGTTGCAACAAACCGGCTACAAATTCGCCTCCGGAAAGCGCCTTGGCATCTACCTCACTAACACGCTGGAGGAAGCAGCCAGCAAGAGCGAACAACTGATCACGGGCTGGATTGCCGAGGAGGCCAACGCCGCGGCCACAATCAAGAGCGACAAACCGATTATGGTGGTGCTGGGCAATCCGCCTTATTCCGGTCATTCCGCCAACCGCAGTTGGGCTGGAATCCAGGTGACCAAGGGGCAACCTTATGTCGCCGACTTTGGATTGGAACAAGGGCGCGTCACGGAAGTGACCAAGAACGCAGCCGCTGACGGCGTCGTGGAAGTCCCGACCTTCATTGGGCGGCTGATACAAGATTACTACGTCGCGGATGGCGTCTGGCTGAAGGAACGAAACCCCAAGTGGCTGCAAAATGACTATGTGAAGTTCATTCGTTTTGCGCAGTGGCGCATAGATAAAACAGGCGAAGGCGTCATCGCTTACATCACCAGCAACAGCTATCTGGACAGCCCGACCTTTCGCGGCATGCGGCAAAGCCTGATGCGGAGTTTCGACGAAATATATATTTACGATTTGCACGGGAATTCAAACAAGAAGGAACGCGCGCCCGATGGCGGCGAAGACCAGAATGTGTTCGACATCACGGAAGGGGTTTCCCTGATTCTCTGCGTCAAAGAAAGGCAAAGCAGGAAGCCGGCCCGGGTATTTCGTGCCGACATTTTGGGCCGCCGGGAGGTTAAGTACAAACAGCTCGCCCAAAGGGACGTGAGCAATACGGACTGGAGAGAATTGAGACCTTCCATGCCTTTTTACTATTTCATGCCGCAGAACGCCGGCTTGAGGGTGGAGTACGAGAGAGGATGGAAGCTAACCGAAATGCTGCCCGTTAATGTCCTCGGCTTCCAGACGCACCATGACGATTTTGCCGTTGATTTCGACAAGGAAGCGCTCCAAGCGCGCATCTCGGAGTTGCGGGACACGAAGGCCAGCGACGAGGAGCTAAGGGCCAAGTTCCAAATCCCGGACACGAGGGATTGGAAGATGGCCAAAGCACGCGCCCTGCTCCGGGCCGACAAGAACTGGCAAGCGTTGATAACCAAGTGCGTCTATCGCCCGTTTGATTTCCGTTTCACCTATTACAGCGCAGCAGCCATGGAACGCCCGCGTCGGGACCTTGTTAATCACATGCTTGGAAAGAGCAATCTTGCCCTGAACACAACAAGGCAGACCAAGTCCGCAACGTGGCAACATGCTGTTGTGAGTAAGACGCCTGCGCCTGCCGTGTTCGTTGAACTCAAAGACGGTTCCAACGTTTTTCCATTGTACCTATACGAAGCCGGACAACCTCAAGGAGGCAAGAAGGGCGGCGGCGGGACGATGCTCATGGCCTTGTTTGAATCCTCCCCGGGTTACGTCACGCGCCGCGCCAACATAAATCCAAAGTTCATTGAAGACTTCACGCAACGGCTTGGCTTGAAATGGATTCCGGTTGATCGCGGCGATTTGCGGAAGACCGTCGGGCCGGAGGATGTTTTCAATTATGCTTACGCGGTGTTTCATTCGCCCGCCTATCGCGAGCGCTACGCGGAATTTTTGAAAATTGATTTCCCGCGCCTGCCGCTGACCGGCGACTTGAAACTGTTCCGCTCGCTCGCGGCCAAAGGCGCGGAGTTGGTCGCATTGCACCTCATGGAATCGCCCAAGCTCGATAAACTCGTCACTGGGTTTCCCGTCAAAGGCACGGATGAGGTGGAAAAGGTCCAATACACGGACGATGACCACCGTGTGTGGTTCAACGCCAGGCAATACTTTGGCGGCGTGCCGAAAGCCGTTTGGGAATTTCATGCGGGCGGCTACCAGGTGTGCGAGAAATGGCTCAAAGACCGCAAAGGCCGCAAACTTTCATACGATGATATTCAGCACTACCAAAAAATCGTCGTTGCCCTCTCCGAAACCATGCGTCTGATGACTGAGATTGACGGCGCCATTGAGCGCCACGGCGGCTGGCCCCTAAAGTAGAATTCGCCTGCCCCATTATGCCATTCAACGCCATAAAAACTCCGTGCATCGCGCACACAACCTGATATGCTGCGCGCATGGAAAAAGTAGTCCGCGTATTCCACTCCTTTGCCGAGGCCGAGAAGGCGGATCGGGAGGATTACCGTTCGCTCACGCCGGAACGGCGCCTGGAAATCCTTTTCGAGCTGGTCGCAGCCCAACATCCCCATGCAACTGAGCAAAGACTTGAGAGAGTTTGTCGAATTATTAAACTCCAGGAAGATTAAGTACCTGCTGGTCGGCGGGCATGCCGTCGCCCTTCACGGCCATCCGCGCTACACGGGGGATGTGGATTTTTTAATTGACACCTCGGCTGAAAATGCCGCCCTGGTGGCCGCGGCCGTCGGCGATTTTGGATTTGCCGGCCTCGGTCTCAAGGAGGCCGATTTTCGCGAACCCGAGACCGTCATCCAACTGGGGCGCGCTCCCAATCGAATTGACATCCTGACTTCGGTCGCGGCGGTTTCCTTCGAGGAGGCTTGGATAACCCGCGTTGAAGCCCGATTGGACGGCCTGCCCGTTTGGGTGATCAGCAAGGAATTGCTGGTGCAGAACAAGCTGGCGGCGGCGCGTCCGCAGGACCTGGCGGACGTGGCAAAGCTGCGCGAGACTTACTAAACAGGCGTCCAGCCAGATCAATGCAGCGCGGCGGCGGAGGCTTCCGGCTCCGGTTCCATCCATTTGCCGTGCTCGCGGATCAGGTCCACCAGGCGGTCCACCGCCTCGGCTTCGGGAATGTTGAACTTGACAGCGTTTTTGCCCACGTAAAGGTTGATTTTGCCGGGCGCCCCGCCCACGTAGCCAAAATCGGCGTCGGCCATTTCTCCGGGGCCGTTGACGATGCAGCCCATGATGGCAATTCTCACTCCTTTCAAATGCGCGGTGCGCTCCTTGATGCGCGCGGTCACGGTCTGCAAATTGAAAAGGGTCCGGCCGCAGGAAGGGCACGCCACGTAATCGGTCTTGAAGCTGCGGCACCCGGCGGCTTGCAAAATGTTATAGGCCAGACGCAGGCTTTGGCCCGCGCCCGGTTCGCCGCGAATCAGGATCGCGTCGCCAATCCCGTCCGCCAGCAACGAGCCGATGACGACGGCCGCCCGCAGCAAGGCAATTCTCGGCTCCAGCGGCGCGCCTTCAAACCGGAGGCCATCCTTGATTAAAATGGGATTGTTGCGGCCCAGCGCCTTGAGCCGCGCGGCCAGAAGGCGAAAGGCCGCAATTGCGGGAAGTTCCACCCCGTCCTTCACCGTGACAAGCTGCGTGTCGCAATTGATCGTGAATTCGGCCGCCGGATCAATTTCATGGACGTTGAGGTCTTCGTAAACCGCCTCGGGCCGGACGTCGTCTTTGGGCCGGATTCGCGGCCCGGTTTTTTCCCAGGTGGCGCGGGTGACGACGACCCGCACGGCTTGTTCGCCGCCGCACTTGCTGGACTCGCCCAACTCGATTTCCGCCGTCTTGCGCCGGGTAAAGGCAAAGGGGTCGAAGGGGTTGGGCAGAAAGGCGGGATGCGGATGGCGGATGGCGGATACGAAAGCGGCGGGAGTTTCCTCGGCAGGCGCAGTCAACGATTTGATTTGCGCCAAAAGATCGGCGCAGACGGCGATTTCACGGGGCGAATCTTCCGTGAGGGAAACGCGGATGGTGTCGCCCAGGCCGTCGCACAAAAGGGAGCCGATGCCGATGGCGCTCTTGATGCGCCCATCCTCCCCTTCGCCCGCTTCGGTCACGCCGAGGTGGATGGGATAGTTCCAATCCGGTCCCAGTTCCACCAGGCGGGCCACCAGCAGGCGGTAGCACTCAATCATCACCTTGGGGTTGCTGGCTTTCATGGAAAATTTGAAATTGTGGTAATTGTGCCGGCGGGCGATACGGGCAAATTCCAGGGCGCTTTCCACCATGCCCTGCGGGGTGTCGCCGTAACGGTTCATAATGCGGTCACTCAGGGAACCGTGATTGGTCCCGATGCGCATGGCCCGCCCCAGTTGCTGGCAGAGCTGGACCAGCGGGGTGAACTGCTCCTCCATCCGCGCCAGCTCGGCGGCGTATTGGTCCTCGCTGTATTCGCGCACGGCGAATTTCTTCTTGTCGGCGTAATTGCCCGGATTCACCCGCACCATCTCCACCCACCGGGCCGCTTCCAGGGCGGCCTCGGGCTTGAAATGGATATCGGCCACAATCGGCACCCGGCACTGGCGGACGCGCAGTTCCGCGACGATGTTTTGCAGGTTGGCCGCGTCCTTGACGCTCGGGGCGGTGATGCGGACGATCTGGCAGCCCGCGGCGGCCAGTTCCAGGGTTTGTTTGACGCATTCCGCCGTGTCCATGGTGTCGCAGGTGAGCATGGACTGTTTGACGATGGGATGATGGCCGCCCAGAATCACGCCGCCGTTCGCCGGATCGCCCACCACCACTTCGCGGGTGCGGCGCCGCTGATAGAAGTAAGGCGACGGACAGTAGCGCATGGCGTTACGGGGCCGGATTGGCCGGGGCCGGGGCGGGCTTGACGGGCTGTTCGATCTGGGATTCCTGATTGAACAACTTCCAGATGAGAGGAAACCGTTTCAAGTCGAAGCAGGTCACATAGAGCATGAAGGATATGAGGAGGAAGGCAAAGACCATGGTGACGGATTCCTGGAGGCGAACGCTCAATGGGCGGCGGCGAATCCGCTCCAACACCGCCATGAGGATATGTCCCCCATCCAGAACCGGAATCGGCAACAGGTTGAGGATGGCCAGGTTGATATTCAGCATCACCAGAAATCCCAGCGCCAGCCGGTAGTCGGTGTTAAACTTCAAGGCCAGAAAACTAAAAATCCCGACCGGCCCCTGCAAATCACTCGCCTTGACTCCGCTGGAATGGGAATGCAGCAGGGCGTTGAGGATGCCGGCCAACTGGTCGAGCACGTCGGTGATCTGCGCCCAGGGCGTCGGGTGCTCCAGGAGGTAAACGTCTTTGGCCATGCCCAACCCCACCCCCATCCGGCTCACCTTGGTGTTGGGGTCCAGCGCCGGCGTGACATTCAAGGCCACGCGCTCGTGCCCGCGCATGACGACGATGGAGGCCGGCTCGTCCGGGTATTTTTGCACCAGATTGGTGAGCTGCGGAGAACTGCTGATCAGGACTCCGGCGAACGAAAGAATCTGGTCGCCGGCTTGCAGATGCGCCTGCTCGGCGGGACTTCCGGGCTTGACGCTCTGAATGACCAGGAGATAGCTGGGATTGAGGTTGAGCATCTTCAGCTTAAGCTCATTGGTCGCCTCGGCCTTGAGCGGGTAGGTGTTGGTCTTGCCTTCGTGCTCCATCGTCACGGGGATGACATTGGTCAGGGCCAGCACGGTGGCGCGATAGACTTCCTCCCATGAACTGACCGGCTGGCCATTGACCGCCACGATCTTGTCACCCTCCTGTATCCCCAGCTTGGCCTCGGCGGAACCGGGTTCGACGTAGCCGATCCTGGAGGGATTGACCAGCACGGGCAGGCCCACATAATAGATGAAACCGGCAATGGCAAACGCAAAAACCACGTTCATCAGCGGACCGGCCAGCGCCACCAGGATCTTCGAGACGGGCGCGGCGGGGGGGATTTCCTCCCCGCCCGTTTCACCCTCCAGGGTCGAGGAGGTGACCATTTGGGGCAGCTTGACGAAACCGCCCGCCGGAATCCAGCGCACCGAATACTCGACGCCGTCGCGCACCCAGGCAAAAATCTTCGGGCCGAAGCCAATGGCGAACGCCTCCACTTTGAGGCCGCGCCAACGCGCCACCAGGAAGTGGCCCAACTCATGCACGAAGATCGTCGCCCCGAAAAGAAGGACAACACCGGCGCCGATTTTCAAATAATTCAGAATTTCCATCATCAAGAACCGCCCCGCTTTGGCGGCCAGGAGAGTCTAACGGATAAATCCTTAAATGCAAAATGCAATTTGCGGGACAAAAAATGGTGAATCGAGAATGGGGTTGACACGGCTGGCTCAGGAAGGGAAAGCTCCGGCGTGTTCTCCCTCTCCTCCACACACTTGTGGAGGAGAGGGCCGGGGAGAGGAGGTTGTCGCCAACTCATCCAGTCCTTCATGAGCCAGCCGTGTGGGGTTGAGGCCATGGAAAAATCGCTCTGGACAAATCACCCTTCGCATGAGAAGATCGGGCCGTCCCGTGAAACAGAAGTGGCTTCGCGGGCGCTTGTTTATGAAATTTGCGAAGTTATCCCTGGCGCATCGCCCCCCTGGATTCACCTTGCTCGAATTGCTGGTCGTCGTCACCATTATTTCCCTTTTGGCCGCCCTCCTCTTGCCGGCGCTGGCCTCGGCCAAACAGCACGCCCAGAACATGCAATGCCTCAACAACGAGAGACAGCAGTGTGTCGCCTTGTTTATGTACGGCGGTGACAACAAGGATAACTTTCCCGACGGCACCGGCGGCTTATGGGCTTGGGATATGGACGCCTATCTCGCCAATCAATTGATCGCGGCTGGAACAACCCCGCAAACTTGGTATGACCCGGGAACCCAACCGGCCATCGGCCCGATTCAGTGGTTTGGCAATCCGCCCTTTTCGTACAAGGCCAACGCCAAAACTTCCCTCTGGTGCTACGCGGCTCCGTGGCCTGATCCCGGCGCCTCCCCTGGCAGTGGTTCCCGTGTGGTCGGCTACGCCCAAACCTTCCCCGGCACCGCCTCCTACGGGACGCCCGGGCAGGCGGGCGATTCCTACGCAACAAACATGAATATCAAGCTGACCACCACCACGCTGGAAGGCCCGGATGGCATTATTCCACTCGGACCCATCTCCGCCCGCGTGGTGGTCGCCTGTGCCATCCTCTGCAGTCCCGGCTCAGTGCTGACTTATCCTGCGGACGAGGCCAACGCATGGAACAATCCGGCCGACGCCGTTTTCAACGGTGGCACCTTGACCAGCCCCCATCTCAACCGGGCGAGCAATCCTTATCCTTATGGGGGCAATCAAGGATACCTGGATGGGAGTGCCCACTGGCGGAGCTTTGAGACGTTCATTTGCCGCGCCGGCCCGCCCACGGCTGATGCCGCCGACTTCTTTTGGTGACCTCTCCCACTCCCTGATGCGCCATTAAGACAAAGGTCAAAAAGAAAAAATCGGGTCGTCAAACTATAGTTTTGGCCGTTTTCCAAGCTTTCAGGCGGGTTTCCCATGGGTCTTTCTCCCGTGGTGAAGCCGGCTGCTCAAGGTCTTCCGGCTGCCCATGTGCAGCCATCACCAACTCATTACTTTTCCATGAACTTTTCCTTTGACAAAACTTGCCTTAAAAGCTAATCTTTCCTCAGAAATGAGGGAAAGGCCAGAAATGTCAGACGCTGCCGGGAGCACGACTCCCGCTCATGAACCCCGCTTCTCCACAGGCTTGACGATGCAGGAAGCTCCGCGCCAAGCCAATGAGGTTGTTTCCCAACCACCAACGCCGCCACAGATTTGCCTCCATTCCCCTTCGTGCTCTTCGTTTGCTTCTGTTGGCGAACAATGCTCCTGTATCGTTATAGGTCAAGTCCTATCAACCCAGTCCAATCCGACCAATTCCGACCAATTCCGACTAATTCCGACCTTGGAAAAATGCGCACGCAATCTCGCGAAGATTTTACCGCGGATGGCACGGATGGCACGGATAAGCAAATCAACCACAGAAGTGGCGGGCGGAGGAACGTAACTGTGGCCATTTCCGCCCCCAAAAGCGCATTTTTCCTGGTTTTGCAAGTCGTTGCTGACCAGCATGTTCGGAGCGAGTTACTTAAAAGAGTCGTCTGGTCCGAAACCATTTCCAATCCGTGAAATCCGTACCACAATAGCGACGCATCATGCAATTCCAACAAGATTCTCACGCGGCGAGTTGTCTCAGCGGTTGCACCGCAGCAAATTCGGAAAGAAAGGCATTTGCCCGCAGATCACGCAGATGGACGCAGACACGTCAAGCAGGTTTGAACAGGAGAACGCAGAGAGCACAGAGTTTTTCCCTCTGCGCCCTCCGTGTCCTCCTGTTCCAAAACTCTTCATCTGCGTTCATCTGGGGCTTTGCCAATCAAGCTCAATCAAGGCTAATCAAGTTATTTTCTGTCTTCCGCAACTCATTCGCCGTGGCACTGGTGCTGGCGCTGTTCCTGATGAATTGTACTGTGCTGGCGGGCGGGATGCCCCTCCCGGTCCCCGTGGTGAGGGACGAGGCCGGCGGCCAGGCGCTGGCGGAACAAATCCGGTGCTCCATGCCGGAGCAGAGTTTCGAGAGACACGGGGTCTTCGTCATCACGTCCGGCAAGAACAAGACGGAAATCCCTTTCCTTTGCCAGGTGAAGCTGCAGGAGGGAAGCTGGGAGACGGTTTACCAGACGGAGGGAACCCCCGCGGCCGGGGCGGAAAGCCTGGTCATCATCCACCGCACCAACGGACCGAACCAGTATCTTTATGCGCGTGCCGCCAAACCGGGCGCGCCGCTCCCGGAGCCGAGTCCGATTTCGCCCGCGGACATGGAGGCGCCGTTTGCCGGCACGGACTTTTCGCTGGGGGATCTTGGGATGGAGTTTTTGCACTGGCCGGGACAATGCCGGTTGCAGAGCGAAATGCGGTCAGGCCAGTCCTGTTATGTTTTGGAGAGCACCAACTCCCGGCCCGGCGGCATTATGCGGGTCAGATCCTCCATAGACGAAAAGAGCCTCGGCCCGATTCGGGTGGAGGCTTATGACAGCGGGGGCACGGAGATCAAGATGTTTTCCCTGGATTCGATGCAAAAAGACGCCCACGGCCAGTATCAAGTGAAAGAGATGGGGATTGAGAACAAAAAAACACGCTCGCATACCGATGTGAAATTTGCTATGCCCAAGGACTGAATGAACCCGACCACATGGCGCAACATCCTGGACATCGCCACCCTGGTGCTGGTGGTGGCCGGAGGAGCTGTTTTTCTGTGGTGGCGCCTGCGCAAAAGCGAGGATGCGGCGGGGTTCGTGCGCAGAGCGATTCTCTCGGCGCTGTTTATCTGGGGGATGATCTTGGTGGACCGGCATATTCCGGTGGGGTTCTGGCCGGCGACGGCCATTCCCCTGGGATTCGCGCTGGCCATCCTTTGGGCGCCCAGCGTCGGCTCAATGATGGCCAGCCTGTTCACCAACGCGATTGACGGGGGGGATGTGCCGCTGGAACCGCAGCCGTTTTATTCCATTGCCGAAACCAAGCGGCGCAACGGCCACACCCAGGAGGCGATGGCGCTGGTGCGGGAACAACTGGAAAGATTTCCGGGAGATTTTCACGGCACCCTGCTGCTGGCGACCATCCTGGCGGAGGACATGAATGATTTGCCGGGCGCGCAGCTCACCCTGGAGCGCTGGATGGAGGGGCCGGCGGCGACCCCGCACGGCAAGGCCTCGGCGCTGACGGTCATCGCGGACTGGCAACTGCAATTTGCGCAGGACCCCGAGGCGGCCCGGCTGGCGCTGGAACGGATTGTCAAAGAGTTGCCCAACACGCCCGCCGCGCATCAGGCCGCGCAACGCCTGGCCCATCTGCCGACGGTGGAACACTTGACGACGGCGCACGCGCGCAAGCCTGTGGAGTGCCGCCACATCGAGAAGGATTTCGGCTTGCGCAAAGATTTCACCGGGCCGGCCGCGGCATCGCAGGACCCGGTCGCGCTGGCGGATGAGTACGTGAAGCAATTGGAGAAATATCCGGCCGACACGGCCACCAGGGAAAAACTGGCGGTCCTTTACGCCGAACACTTTCACCGCCTCGACCTGGCGGCGGATCAATTGGAACAATTGATCGCTTTTCCCAGCGAAACGCCCCGGCATGTGGTGCAATGGCTCAACTTGCTGGCAGACTTGCAGATTCGCGTTGGGAAAGACCTGGCCGGGGCGGAGGCGACGTTGCGCCGCATCCTCGACCATTTCCCCAGCCCCGCCCTGGCGGAGCCGGCGAAGGCCCGGCTGGCGTCGTTGGAGTGGGAACTGAAAAGCAGCCGGACAACGCAGGTTAAGACGATGGGCCAATATGAAAAGAACCTCGGCCTGAAAAAGGCTAAGGGGTGACCGTCGTCAGTTGCAGGGCGATCTGTTTGTCCAGGTCGGTCGCGAGTATAATATCGGCCCCGATGCTGCCGCGGGCCATGATCACCAGTTCGGTGGTCTTGGCGTCCACCTTGGTGACTTTCACGAAGACGTCGTGCTCGTTGATTTTGGCTTTGAAGGTGTTGTCCACCGAATTGTCCACCAACAACTTGCCGTTGTGGGTGAGGACGAAGCGGGTGGCGGTGACCACTTGTTCGACTGACCGTGAGTAGCGGCTTATGCTTTCCTTGCCGGGCCATCCGAACTTGGAGCCGCCGATGGGGGTGGAAACGCAAGCGGAGACAAACAGAGCCAGGCCAAAAAGGGCCACGGCCAAAACAGGTTTGAAATTAGTAATTTTCATCACGCCCCCATGCAAGTCCTTCCCGCCCCCGGAGTCAAGCAAGAAACGACCCCTCAATCGCGAAAGTTTTAACCGACTTCCGAAACGATGTCGAATGACGGCATGGCGGGGCGATTCTAGCCCGGTATTGGCCAGGGGAAGGACAATTCGCGACGGACGGAATTAAAGGTGGTGCAGGACAGAAATCTTCATGTCTTCGGTAGGGCGGCGCTGCTGCGCCGCCCAAGAATTTAGGGCAGAGCGGCAGCTCTGCCCTACCAGGAAAATGAAGATTTTTGTCATGCGCCCGAATTTAAGGTGGCGGATTTTGCCGGAGCCGATAGCATGGCGGGCAGCGTTGACGATTGATGAAAGAGTTGAACAGTAGGGCTTGACCCGCAGATGGTAACACTTAAACTCATCCCATGAATGCACCCTCGTCCCGCCGTCAGTTCATCAAGAAGACCACCCTGTTGGCCGGCGCCAGCCTCACCCTGCCGGTGCTGCCATCCGGCGCCCAGGAAACCAACGCGCCCGCCGCCCCACCGGCGCGCGCCTTGCCTCCCGCGCCAACTCCGATTGCCGCCCCGCCCGGCTTTGGCGTTGCCGCCGGGCCGTTTCAACCGACGTGGGAATCGCTCTCCAGCGGATATCAAGTGCCCGACTGGTTCCGGGATGCCAAATTCGGCATCTGGGCGCACTGGGGGCCGCAATGCCAGCCCGAAATGGGCGATTGGTATGCGCAAAAAATGTACCAGTTCAACGGGCCCATCTACAAATTCCATGTCCAGAAATACGGCCATCCCTCGAAGTTTGGCTTCAAGGACGTGGTGCATGAATGGAAGGCCGAGAACTGGGATCCCGAGCACCTCATTTCCCTCTACAAGCGAGCCGGGGCGAAATACTTCTCGGCCATGGCCAATCATCACGACAACTTCGATATGTTTGACTCGAAGTATCAGCCGTGGAACAGCGTGGCCTGCGGGCCGAAGAAGGACATTGTCGGCGGCTGGGCCAAGGCGGTGCGCGCCGCCGGCCTGCGTCTGGCGGTGACTTCACACGGCGATCGTTCCTGGAGTTGGTATGAGGCCGCGCAAGGCGCCGACACCAGCGGCCCCCTGGCCGGCGTGCCTTACGACGGGCAGATGACCAAAGCCGACGGCAAAGGCCTGTGGTGGGAGGGACTCGATCCACAGGACTATTACGCGCAGTACCACGCCCGCGGCGCGCAACCGGCGGCGGCTTATATTGCCAAGTTTTTCAACCGCACCATTGATCTGATTAACCAACATCACCCCGACCTGCTGTATTTCGACGACGTGGTTTTCCCTCTTTATCCCGTCAGTGACATCGGCTTGCGCATCACCGCTTATCTTTACAACACCAGTGTCGCGCGGAGCGGCAAAGTGGACGCGGTGCTGACCGGCAAGAACCTGAACGCCGAGCAACGCCGCGCCCTGGTGTACGACATCGAACGCGGCGCAACCACCGGCGGGGAGACGGTGCCCTGGCAGACGGACACCTGCATCGGGAACTGGCATTACGAGCGGAGCCTTTTCGACCAGCACAAATACAAGACGGCGCCGCAGGTTTCCCAGATGCTGGTGGACATCGTGAGCAAGAACGGCAACCTCCTGTTGAACATTCCGTTGCCCGGCCACGGCGCCCCGGACACCGACGAACTCAGATTCCTCTCCGAATTCACCGCCTGGATGGACGTGAACAGCGAGGGCATCTACGCCACGCGCCCGTGGAAAGCTTATGGGGAAGGACCGTCCACCACCGGCCAGGGGCCGCGCGGGCGGTTCGGCGGCACGACCGATGTGCGCCCTTACACGGCCGGGGACATGCGTTTCACCGTGAAGGGCGACACACTCTACGCCTTCATCATGGCCTGGCCCGAAACAAAAGCTGCCGTGGTCAAGAGCCTCGCCAACAATTCACCGCAGATAGAAGGACGCAAAGTCGCCGATGTCTCCCTGCTGGGTTACGGAGGCAAGATCGCGTGGACGCAGGACGAGCAGGGACTCAACGTCAAGCTGCCGGACCAGCCTCCCTGCGCAAGCGCCGTCACGCTGAAAATCAAAGGAGTCACGGCCTGACGCCGGGGCAATATAAAGCAGGGCGGGCCATGCCGCTTTGAGGCGTAGAGGAGCAAAGAAAGAGCGCGATTATGGCACAGAACAAGAGTTCATCTGAAGCCCGGTTTGAGCCTGCCCGCCCGGCCCAGACTGCCGCGTTGGTGGAGTACCAGAGCGGCTCGATTGTCAGCCGGGAAATCTTGAAAGCAGCGTCCGGCAAAGTCACGCTGTTTGCCTTTGATGAAGGGGAAGGTTTGAGCGAGCACACCTCGCCCTTCGACGCCCTGGTCCATATTGTTGAGGGTGAGGGGGAAATCACCGTTGCCGGCCAGCCGCACCGCGTCAAGGCGGGCGAATTGATCCTGATGCCGGCGGGGCAGCCGCATGCGTTGAAAGCGATCAAGCGTTTCAAGATGGTCTTAACCATGATCCGCCCGAATAATTAGAGCGGATATTTCTTAGCGCGGTAGGACGGGCATCCCGCCCGGAGTGCCGAAATCAACACTTTGTCAATGGCCCTGGTCAATGGGCAAATTGGTTTAAGAATAGAGACTTGAAAAAGGCGATAAACTCAGCGAAGGTTGGTTCGTGAGCGTTAAACAAATTGAATCAGCCCTGACCAAGCTCTCGCTGGAAGAACAGCAGGTATTGCGCGATTTTTTGGACGATGTTATTGAAGATCGTTTGGAGCTGGACACTGGATTCAAGGACAAGATCGAGCGGGCCAAAAAGGAAATTGCCGATGGTGTGTATTCTCGCATTCGCCAGCCGCAGCCGGAGAAGTGAGCGCCGCCGAGCAAGTCTATTCAAGAGACTTTGACGCCGATTTTTTCAGGTTGCCAGCCGAAGTCAGGACGCGCATCGAATCCGCCATTGACCGGCTGGGTTCCAATCTTGATCGGCACCCGCACCATCGGATGACAGGAGTGGCTGCTTATCGCCTGCGGGTTGGGGATTATCGTGTAATTTATGACTTCGACCGGTCAAAAGACGTCATCTATTTGCTGGATGTGGGACACCGGCGCGAAGTGTACCGGAGATAGCCACCCCAGACGATTCCGCACCGGCGCAAACGGACGACGCGACGCATCGTGTCGCTTCGCCCAACTGTAAGAAATCCCACTACCGCACCCTGCCACCGGGTCACCGCCGTCAGGCATGAAAACGGGCTGCCCCGGCACCGTGAGTGGCTTTCAACGGCCCCTCCATATCAGCTTCCATGCACCATACCTCCCGTGACCGACGCATTACCCCAAACGCTTCATTCCACTCACGGCTTTGGCAATTCACAAAGGAGCCGGGGGATTCCTGATTACGCGCGTCCGTCATGCTTCGGGCGAGAGATTCCTTCGGCGGGACGCCGACGGATGCGGTCGGGACGACCGCGCTCCCAGGAAAGTCGCTCATGATCAGGCTTCGCGGATGGTCGCTTGCAGGGATTGCTCGAATTGTTCCACCAGTTTCTCGTGGGCGGCGTTGACCTCGGCGTCGGTCAGCGTGCGGTCGGGATGCCGGTAGGTGAAGGCGCAAGCAATGCTCTTTTGGCCGGGCGCCATGTTTTTGCCGCGGAAGATGTCGAACAGCTCCATTTTTTCAAGGTTGGCCGGCTTGGCTTGTTTGACAACGCCGGCCACGGCTTCGTAGGTGACGGCTTCCGGCACGAGCATGGCCACGTCGCGGCGGATGGCGGGGAATTGGGGCAACGCTTTGAAGGACTTGGCCGGAACGCGGCGCGCCAGCAGTTCGTCAAAATCGAGTTCGGCGAGCAGGACGGCATCGCGCAAATCATATTGCCGGGCGAGCGCGGGGGAAAGCTGGCCGATTTCGCCCAGGGCCAGTTTGCCGAGTTGAACCGTGGCGGACTCCAGGAAGAGAGGCCGGTTCTCTTCGCGCCGCGCCCAGGTGACTCCGCGCAGACCAAATTGCTCAAGGAATTCCTCCAGCGCGCCTTTCAAATCGAATAGGTCGCACCGGGCGTCGCGCTCAGGGCCGTCCCAGAACAACGGCCGGCGCGCGCCGGTGAGGGCCAGGGCCAGACGGCGCTGCTCGCGGGCGGTCTGGTCGGATTGGAGGGAAAAAACGCGGCCAATTTCAAAAAGCGCCACATCGTTGTTCTTGTGGCTGATGTTGTAACGCAACGACTCCAGCAGGCCGGGCAGCAGGCTGGGGCGCAGGGTGTTCATGTCGCCGCTCAAGGGATGGCGCAGGGTGGCAAGGGATGAGCCGGGGTGGGCGGCCAGCTTGGCGGCGTCCTCGGAAATCAGGGTCTGGGTTTGCGCCTCGTTCAGGCCCAGGCCGGTCAGGAGGCGGCGGGCTTCGGCCAGGACGTCATGCACGGCGTCAAAGGGGCTGGCGCCGATGGCGCCGCGCGGCGGTGTGGCGGGAATTTTGTCCACCCCGTAGAGGCGGGCAATTTCCTCGATCAGATCGGCTTCGCTCTTTATGTCAACGCGAAAACTGGGAACCTGAAAGACGGCGCGCGACGCCTCGCGCGCGACGGCGCGGAGTTCGAGGCGCTCCAGGAAACCAACCTGGTCGCCGGGGGGAATGGCCACGCCGAGGAGTTGATCGCATTTGGCGAAGCGCAACGGGATTTGCCGGAGCGGGGCGGGATTGGGATAAGCGTCCAGGGCCGGTTCGAGCACCACGCCGCCGGCAGATTGGAGGATCAACTGGGCGGCGCGGCGGCCGGCCCATTCGCAAATGCCAATGTCCGCGCCGCGCTCGAAGCGGTAGGAGGAATCGGTGCGCAAGTCCAGTTTCTTGGAGGTGGCGCGAATGTTCTGCGGTTTGAAACAGGCGGCTTCAATCAGAACATCCACGGTGGCAGGATTGATTTCGCTGTTCCGCCCGCCCATGATTCCGGCCAGGGCCAGCGCTTTGGTGTCGTCGGCGATGAGCAACATTTGCTCGTTGAGGGTGTGTTGCTTGCCGTCGAGGGTCATGAACTCCTGGCCCGGGGCGGCCCGATGGACGACGATGGCGGGCAAGGCGCCGGGCCGCGCGGTGAGGAGCCGGAAATCAAAGGCGTGGAGCGGCTGGCCGATTTCAAGCATGACGAAATTAGTTGCATCCACGACGTTGCTGATGCTGCGCAGGCCGGCCTTTTCGAGGAGCAGGCGCATCCAATCCGGGCTGGGGCCGATTTTCACGCCGCGCAGGAGGCGGGCGTTGTAACGGGGGCAAAGCTCCGGGTCGTCAATCCGCACGCTGAGAAAATGAGCGATGGGTTCGGCGCTGATTTGCGCGGGAGAAAACGTGATTTCCGGCAGGCGCAAGGGATTCCCAGTCAGGGCGCTGACTTCCCGCGCGATGCCGGCCACGCTGTTCCAATCCGGGCGGTTGGGGGTCACCTCCAGATCATAAACGACATCCCCGGGGGCGCGTCCGAGATATTCGGCGAAGGGCTGTCCGACGGTGGCATCCTCGCGCAGAATCAACAGGCCGTCCACCTGGCCGGGCAGGCCCAATTCGGCGGGGGAGCACAACATGCCGTGGGATAGCACGCCGCGAATCTTGCCGACTTTGACGGCCAGGGGCGGTTCGCCGGGCGCGCCAGGCAGGGTGTGGCCGGGCAGAATCAGGGGAACCTTGTCGCCGGCCTTGAAATTCCGGGCGCCGCAAACGATCTGGCGCTCGCCGCTGCCGTCGTGGACGCGGCAGAGGGAAAGTTTGTCGGCATTGGGATGCTGGTCGCGGGTGAGGACTTGGGCGACGACCACGCCGTCCCATTCGCCGCCGACTTTTTGCATCCCCTCGACCTCGAGGCCGAGCAGGGTGAGGCGCCGGGCCAATTCATCGGGAGACCAGTCGAAGTGGACGTATTGCCGGAGCCAGTGGAAAGTGATTTTCATGCCGGAGGGCGGAAATAAATAGGATTGACAATAAGCCGCGAGCGCCGGGGCGATGGCCCCGGCTCATCGCCCGCCCCTGCCCCCGCCGCCGCCTCCTCCCCCTCTGCCCCCTCCTCCCCCGCCTCCCCCGCCTCCCCCGCCACCAGGGCCACCTCCGCCACCGCCCCCGGGGGCGGCGTAGCCCGGCGAGCCAGGCTGTCCAGGGGCCGGCGTTGCGGCGACGGGCGCCACCGGGGCCGGAGGCACGATATCGGTCATGGCGATGTTGAGGTTGGTTTGGATGTTGCCGTAAGTCTCGGTTACAGAGCCGCTAGTTTTAAGCAGTTTTTTGGCGTTGGCTAATTGGAGGGCGGTTGGCTCCTTTCCATTGTTCTGCGCCTTCAACATTTCCTTGATTTTGGCGTCGTCCAAGTCGGCGGCGGCCGTGGCATCCAGAACGACCTTGGTTTGGACGATGAGAAAAGACTTGCGGTTGATCCAGACGAGGACATTTTGAAGTTTGAGGGTTCCGGACAGAACATAACAAGGCTGGCCGCCGATTCTTTCATCTGCCTGGCGAGTCCATTCCAGGCCGGCTTTGGCTAGGCCCTCGCTCGCATCATCTGTAAAAAGACGGACGATCTCGCCCACCCCCACGCTCACGCCGGCCTTGGCCCCGGTGTTAAACATGCTGAACAGGTCATCTTGGGAAGGCAGCCTGCTGCGCCGATTATAGGCCTGGACGAAACCGAAGTTGTTGGTTGACCAGCCGATGATAGTGGCGTTGTTCGAGCCTATAAGCGGCGCCATCTCGATGCGAAAGCCGAGCTGCCGGCTCATCTTCAGAGTCATGTTGGTGGTGACGGTTTGCGGGCCGACGGCGGCCATGGCGGCACTGACCGCCGACATGTCCATGACGGCGGTGGCTTTGCCAGTCGAACTAAAACTCGGCAGCGCCTTGTAGACATCTGCGACCTTTTGCATGATCTCGGAGGCGGTCAGTTCCACCGGAGGAGGAGAAGGCGGCGGCGGCGTGTTCGTGGCGGCGATCTCGGCGGCGGACGGCCCGTGCATGGATTTCCATTTGGCGGTCAGCCACCCCCGGTTTAAAAATGCCGACAGCCCAATCAGCGCGACCGCCACCCCCGCAATGATCAGGCCGGAGTAAGATTTTTTTTGCTGGTGCATCACATGCGCCTTAACCGCCGCCAAGTTTTGCTGCAACGGCACTGGCAAAGGAGCGCCGGGATGCGGCTGCCCGGATTCCAAGGCGGACACGGACAGCCTTACGACCGGGGACGGGGCGGGCGGCGGCTTTGTGCCCGGAGGGGTGGTAATGGCGATGCTGGGTGGCGCCGCCGGGGCAGCGGGGGCAGCCGGATTGGATGGGACAATAATCGCCGCCTGGCAACCTGGACAATTTATCTGGTAGCCGACGTAGTCGTCATTGGCCAAAATACGCTGTCCACAGCCCGGACAAGCAAATTTAAAATCGCTCATAGTTTAATCCACCGCCTTGAGACATTGGCCGTTACCGGCTCACCCCCTGGTCTCAGGGTGAGTGGTGGATCGGCATGAAACTCCCCGTCGCGCAAAAATGCAAGGCCGTTTTTCAGGACGCCACTCGGCTGCATTTCAGATTCTTGGGTTCCCCTCTTAATCTTACTCCCCATCTTAATCTCAATCTGAGCATCACCAAGGCCGGCAATGCTCGCTTGCGGCGATTGCTCATCGAACTGGCTTGGAGAAGGGCCGTCTATCAGCCCGCGTATGCGCCCGTCAAAAAATGGAGATCAGTCTTATTGGGCGTGCGGAGCCATGCCCGGCGCAAAAAGCAGCTCATGGTGGCGCTGGGCCGGCTTGACAGCCCGGCCCGACCTGCCGTTTATCCGGCTCCAGTCGGCGCTCAGGTTGCGTCCCCGCAGAGCCTTATCCTCCGCAGGAGCGACCTTAACCTCGCTGCAAAGACAGATTAACGCAAGACCCGTAACCGATGAAAAAATGAAGCCCTAAAAAAAGCGTCGCCACGCCCTTGACAATTCTCATAACAGTGAAATGCACCCTCCGGGTGGAAAAGCGAGAACCAGGAACAGTTCCCCGCCCGCCCGTTTCATGGAGACCAGGCGCAGTCGGGCGGCCCGGGCGAGATGTTTGATGCCCGCCCCGCCGGCCAGGGTGGGCGCGGTCCGCCCGCCAAAAATGACCGGGCAAATGGTGAGGCGGACTTCCCGAACAAGCCCGGCCCGGAAGAGCGCGGCGTTGAGTTCGCCGCCGCCTTCGCAAAGCAGTCTTTTGACTCCCCACGCTTTTTGCAGCCAGCACAAGGCGGCGGGAAGATTGAGTTTGCGCCGGCCGAAGATTCTGACTTCGTCGGCCACGGCGCGAAGGCGGCGCAGTCTGGCCGGGGAGGCCCGGGCCGTGGTGAGAATGATGATCGGGGAAAAGCGGCGCCGGAAAATCGCGGCGTCCGGGTCAATGGTTCCGGTTCCGCTGACGATGACGCGCAGATTGTACTCCCCCAGGCCGCGCTGGAGGCGGAGGCGGCGATATTTGGCCGGCCCCGGTCCCAGGTTGACGGGAAAGGAATCCACAGTGCGCGCGCCGGCCATGACGGCATCGGCGGTGGCGCGCAAGGCCAAGAGATGTTGCTGGTCACGCCGGCTGCCGAAGGGGACGTAACGGCGGCTGGCCGGGGCAATTTTGCCGTCGGCGGTCATGGCGATGTTGAGGAGGAGGAAGGGGAGGCGGCTGTTGGTGGGCGGGGAAGACATGGGCTTTTTTTCTTAATCCTAATCTTAATCTTAATCTTAATCCGATGCAGGAGGGCGATGAGAGTAAGATTAAGAGTAAGATTAAGAGTAAGATCAAGAGGAGAACCCAAGAATATGAAAGGCACCCCGCAGCAAGATCGCTCGCGTTAAGGGCTTGACGTTGGAGAATGGCGCCGGCACGGTTTTGGGACAGAGCGGACAGAGACCATTCCGGTTTTGGTTCACCCGGCATGTGAGACTATTGTTTTCATCACCAGAGAGCGCCACGATCGGACTGCTGCGCAGCCGGTTGGAGGGGGCGGGGATTGCTTGTGAGATTCGCAACTTCGAATCCGCCTACATGATCGGCTCTCCGTTTGATCCTGAGCTTTGGGTGCTCAAGGACGAGGATTTTGCCGAGGCGAGTGAGTTGCTGGCGGCGTGGCGGCAGCGGGACCGGCCATAGCGGATCGCTGTGCCATGAACGATTCCGAGCCAGCTTGTTCCTTCTGTCACCAACCAAGATCAAAGGTGTCCAAGTTGATCATTGGCGAGCGGGGGATTGCGATCTGCAATCATTGCGTGGCTCTGTGTTACGACGTGTTGCGTGACGAGGGCGTTGATATGACCCTCCGCGATCAGCCTCCGGAGCATGAAAACGAGCCGGGAAATCCGGGCTGATAATTCGCCGCACGGGAACCGCCGCGCGCTTGGGTTTCGGGGGGATTCTGAAAGCTGTGCCCGGCGGGACGCCGGGCACGGAGGGCGGGACGCCCGCCCTCCCAAAAGAAATGCCTTGCTTCCCCGGAGAAACTTTCAATTCGCGAAACACGTTTTTAAAGGGAGGGATGCGGGCCGCGAGGACGCGGCCCGCCGCACGCGGGGGCGCGTGCGCCCGGAGCCGGAAGAATCGGTCGGGTTGAGAGCTGCGCCCGGCGGGACGGCAGGCACGGCAGGACGGGCGCATTGACAGGGTTGTGTTTTCGAGTCCGGGCGGGACGCCCGGAGAACCCGCAGGCGAAGACGCCTGCGCTACGTAACGAAGGCGTCGCCGCACCGTGCCACCCATTTGGCTCAGGGCAGCACTTGGATGGTGTCGCCGGGCTGAAGGGGCATGTCGTGGCCGCTGAGGAGGGCGGAGGGCTTGATGTCGGTGGCCTGGCCGTCGCGGATGACGCGGATGAGACGGGGGTTGAGATAGGCGGTGTATTCGGCGGCCACGATGGCTTTGGCCAGGGTCAGGTCCTCGGTCCAGGGTATGATGCGGTTGCGGACGGGGCCGGTGACGGTGACGATGGCGGGCTTGGGACGGGATTGCGCGAGGGCCTGCTCCTGGCCCTCGACGTAGGCCTGGCGGGCCTCGAGGCGGGCGCGGCTTTTGGTTTCGCAGCCGGTGGTGAATGAAAGGAGTATTGACAGGAAGGCGGCCAGGGCGAGGGGGAAAAACGAGGATGGAGGACGGAGAATGGAGGATGGACTCATGAGCGTCTCCATTTTTTAACAGGTTGTTGGGACTTCTTGCAGGACTTCCACGCAATGGGGGATGGAGGCGGCCACAAAGCCCAGGCATTCCACGGCGGCACTGGGCTTGCCGGGGAGACAGAGGACCAGGGCGCGATCCACCACGGCGGCCAGGCTGCGGGAGAGGATGGCGTTTTTGGTGATTTTCATGGATTCCAACCGCATGACTTCGCCGAAACCGGGGAGTTCGCGCGAGGCGATTTCGCGGACGGCCTCGGGGGTGAGGTCGCGCGGGGCGACGCCGGTGCCGCCGGTGGTGAGGATGAGGTGGCAGCCTTTGGCGGCCTGCGCGCGGATGGCGCGCTGGATTTCGCGCCGGTCGTCGGGGACGAGGGTCTGGGCGGCGACGCGCCAACCGCAGCGTTGCGCGGCTTCGCGCAAGGCAGGGCCACCCAGGTCTTCATACTGGCCGCGGGAGGCGCGGTCGGAAATGGTGATGAGGCCGGCGTTTATTTGCATGAGATAAGATTAAGATTAAGATTAGGATTAAGAGTAAGAAGTCGGAAATGGCGATGAGGCCGGCGTCTATTTGCATGGGGGCGCGGTTTTTGTTTTTGAGACGAGTTTGATGCCGGTGATGAGCATGGAGCGGTCGGCGGCTTTGCACATGTCGTAAATGGCCAGGGCGGCGATGCTGACGGCGGTGAGGGCTTCCATCTCGACGCCGGTGGGAGCGGTGATGGCGGCGGAGGCGGTGATGACGACGCGGTCGCGGCTGGGCGGGATGGCGAAATCCACGGCGCAATGGGTGAGGGACAAGGGGTGGCACAAGGGGATGAGGTCGCCGGTTTTTTTGGCGGCCATGAGGCCGGCGACGCGGGCGGTGGCAAAAACGTTTCCCTTGGCGATGCGCTGTTTCTCAAGGGCGGCCAGGGTGGCGGGTTGGAGTCGGATTTCGCCGCGGGCGACGGCGCGGCGGCAAAGGGGCGGCTTGGCGGAAACGTCCACCATGCAGGCGGCGCCGCCGGCGCCGATATGGGAGAATTTTTTCACGGGTTGGCGGCAGAAATTTGGGCTGCGCGGCAGCGCAGTCCTGCCGCAAAGATGTCGGAGAATCTTTTCACGGGTTGGCGGACGGACCCGCCACGCTCTCCTGCCATTCAACCACGGCGGCGCGCATTTGTTCCGCCAAACGCCAGTTTCTTTTGACATGACGGGGAATGTAGCCGGGGGAAGTGCCGAGCAGATCGGTAACGACGAGGATTTGGCCGTCGCACTCGGAACCGGAGGCGATGCCGATGGTGGGGATGGGGATTTTTTGGGTGATTTCGCGGGCGACGGGCGGGGTGACGAGTTCCAAGACGAGGGCGAAAGCGCCAGCCCCGGCCAGGGCCTGGGCGTCGGCCAAGAGGTTGTCCCGCTCGCCGCCGGTTTTGCCTTTGACATGGTAGCCCTTTTCCTCAAGGACGCTTTGGGGGAGCATTCCCAAATGGCCCAGGAACGGAAGGCCGTCTGCCAAAATGGCGCGCACTTGGGGAAGGATGGCGCGGCCGCCTTCGGCTTTGACCGCTTCGGCGCCGGCGGCGACGAGACGGCGGGCGGTGGCGAGGGCCTGTTCTGGGAACTGGTAGGTTTGGAAGGGCATGTCGGCGACGAGGAGGGCCTGGGGCCTGGCGCGGGCGGCGGCGCGAACGTGATGTTCCATTTCGGCCAGGGTGACATGGGTGGTGTCGGGATAGCCGAGAACGACCATGCCGAGGGTGTCGCCGACCAGGATCAAGGGGATGCCGGCGGTGTCGAGGAGTTTGGTCATGGGAAAATCGTAGGCGGTGAGGGCGGCAATGCGGCGGTGGTTTTTCATGCCGCGAATGGCGGCGGCGGTGATTTTGGCGGTGTTCATAAGATGGGTGGCACAGGCGACCCGCCTGTGCCGGTCGGCGACTCGCCGACCGGAACCGAGAATGACGGATTGTGGTCGTGACGCGAGGCTCTGGCCAACAGCCGCATTGGACCTTCCGCCGGGCCAGTGGCCCGGCGGGACGGGCGAGTCGCCCGTGCCACCCAAGAACCAGGAAATATGCGGGGCAATGTGCGCCGGGATTTCATGGCCGCGATGCTAGGCTTCGCCGGAAAAACTGGCGAGCAATTCATCCGGGGTGACGGTGGCAGTGCCGATTTTGCCCACGACGACGCCGGCGGCGTGGTTGGAAAAGAACGCGGCCTCGACGGGGGACGCGCCCGCGACGATGGCGAGGGTGAAGGAGGCAATGAGGGTGTCGCCGGCACCGGAGACATCGAAGACTTCGCGGGCGGCGGTGGGGACATGGAACGGTTTTTGGCCGCGCTGGCAGAGGAGGAGGCCTTGTTCTCCGAGGGTGATGAGGAGCAGGGCCGGTTGCAGCTCTGCCAGGAGCTTGTCCGCCACCCGCCGTAAGCCGGGGTCGCGGGAAGGTTCGGCGCCGTGGCACTCGTCAGGAAGGGCGGCCAGTTCAAAGGCTTCCTTGCGATTGGGCGTGAGGAGGGACAAGCCGGACAGATTCAAAAGATGGGACGGCTTGGGGTCCACGCTCAACCAGATGCCGCGCGCGCGGCACAACCGCCTGGTCTCATCCAGCAACGGCTGGGTGATGACGCCTTTGGCGTAGTCGCCCAAAATCAAGGCGTCGGCGCGCCGGAGCGACTTGGCCAGCGCGGCCAGGAGGCGGGCGGCGGTTTTGTCGTCAATGTCGCGGCGCGTTTCGCGGTCCACCCGCACGACTTGCTGGCGATGGGCGATGATGCGGGTTTTGATGCTGGTGGCGCGGTTGGAGCAGGAGAGAAGGCCCGAACAGCCGACGCCGTCCCGGGTGAACAAGCGGTGGAGCCGGCGCGCGGCGTCGTCGTGCCCGGAGACGCCGAGCAGCTCAGTGGCGACGCGCAAGTGGGCGAGGTTGCGGGCGACATTGCCCGCGCCGCCGGGGATGAAACTTTCGCGCTCAAATTCCACCACGGGCACGGGCGCTTCGGGAGAAATGCGGGCGACTTTGCCCCAAAGAAACTGGTCCAGCATGACGTCGCCCAGCACGGTGACGCGGGCGCGGCTGGCGGCGGAAAGCAGTTGGCGGACGCGGGACATGGGGAGAGGTTTGCTCATGATCGGGGTGAAAAAATGACTTGAAATCCGGCAAGGAAATCCCAAGACACGTGCCCGGCGGGACGCCGGGCACGACGGGCGAGGAGGCCCGCCCTCCCCAAGGAATTGTCAGATGCGCATCGAGATTTCATGGTGGCGATACCTTAGCTATCGGTGGCCAGGAAGGCGGTGAGGGGACTGGTCGGGCTGGCGGCGGTCTGCCGGGCGGGGAGGCCGGTTTCGTAGGCGTCGCGCCCGGCCTGGACGGCGGCCATAAAGGCGCGGGCCATGCGGGAGGGATCGCTGGAGACGGCGATGGCGGTGTTGACCAGGACGGCGTCGGCGCCCAGTTCCATCGCCTCGGCGGCATGGCTGGGCGCGCCGATGCCGGCATCCACCACGACGGGCACGACGGCTTGTTCGATGATGATGCGGAGTTGTTCGCGCGTGTCCAAGCCGCGGTTGGAGCCGATGGGCGAACCGAGGGGCATGACGGTGGCGGCGCCGGCATCCTGCAACCGCTTGGCCAGGACGGGGTCGGCGTTGATGTAGGGGAGAACGACGAAGCCCTCTTTGACGAGGATTTCGGCGGCGGCGAGGGTTTCCACCGGGTCGGGCAGGAGATAGCGCGGGTCGGGATGGATTTCCAGCTTGATCCAATTGGGGAGACCAGCGGCGAGGGCGAGGCGGGCGAGGCGGACGGCTTCGGCGGCGTTGATGGCGCCGCTGGTGTTGGGAAGGAGGAGGTATTTCTTTGGGTCAATGAAATCGAGGATGTTGGCGAAAGGATCGCCCTGGCCGGAGAGATCGGCGCGGCGCAGGGCGACGGTGACGATCTGGGCGCCGCTGGCGTCCAGGGCCTCGCGCATCAATTCGGGCGAGGCGAACTTGCCGGTGCCGATGAGGAGCCGGGACTGGAACTCCCGGCCAGCAATGAGCAATGGTGTGCCAAACGAAAACATTGGGGAGGAATATAGCGCGCCATCGGGCGGCGTTCAAAGTTCAAACTTCATTGCGGCGCACGGCAGGGGGGCGCGCTGATCACCGGCTCCGCCGACGCCCTTTTCAGTCCCATCCGCCGACCCATTTTCAGTCCCATCCGCCGACCCATTTTCAGTCCCATCCGCCGACCCATTTTCAGTCCCATCCGCCGACCCATTTTCAGTCCCAGAATGAACCGGCGCGATCTCTCCCATCCCCAAACTTTTTTCTCGACACGTTCGGCCGCGTGGTTAAAATAGGCACATCCACATTGCCGGACTTCAATGCGGATGTGATTATTTTCAGGGCACCCAAGCTACAGCGTTCACACTCCGTCCAATGGAAGCGCCACCGTGCGCGCCCACCGTGCGCGCCCACCGTGCGCGCCCACCGTGCGCGCCCACCGTGCGCGCCCACCGTGCGCGCCCACCGTGCGCCGCCCACCATGCGCACCCACCGTGCGCCGCCCACCGTGCGCGCCGGCCGTGCGCCGCCTGAGAAGGCGCGGCTTGCCAGTATGCACGGCTGCTGGAGCAGACCGCCCGCCCTCGCGCGGCATTTTGCGGCGTGGATTTCGAGTGTGAAACATGCGGGTGGAATCGCATATCTCTTGCCGGCGCGAGAAGCGCGGCGGTTTGCGATGTGTCAAGAATAGGAGTTGCAGGCGACGGGCGGGGACGGGGGGGCGTAGGAGCGGCGGAGGTTGCGGAGATTTTGGGCGGCGCGCTCGAGATGGAGTTGTTGGGCGCAAGCTCTTTGCTTTTTATCGGCCAGGAGTTGGGCGTTGTGGGCTTCCAGGGCGATGAGGCGGGCGAGTTGGGCGCGAACGGAAGTTTGGGCGGGGGTGGACGCGGGAAGGGCGGGCCGGCCGGATTTGAATTGGCTAAAGGCCTGGTCCAAGGGTTGGCGGAGAGAGGCTTTGCGCGACTGGAGGTCGAGGAGTTGGGGCCAGGCGGCGGCCTGGATGGCTTGGGACTCGGCGCGGGTCATCTGGAGCCATTGCTGCAAAAGGCGGGCGATATGCTCAGGCGGAGTCATGGATCAGGAGGCCAGGACAAAATGCAGAATGCAGAATGCAAAATGCAGAATCGGGGAGCACAGGCGACCCGCCTGTCCCATTCGGCGACTCGCCGAATAGCTTTCCGGCATTCTTCATTTTGCATTTTGCATTTTGCATTGGTTTAGGCGGCGACGGCTTGGAAGGAAGAGGAGGCGTCTTGCCCGGCCAGGGGATCGCCGGCGGGGGCCGGGCCGCGGCGGATCATTTCGGCCCAACTGTCGCGCAGGACGCGGAGGCGCATGAGGATTTCCTGGACCGGCTCCCTGCGTTTTTTGAGGTTGGCCTCGCGCAGGCGGGCGTGGAAATAGTTGTAGAGGCGGCGGAAGTTGTCGGAGATTTCGCCGCCGGCCTCCATGTTGAGGTTGGCGTTCATTTCCTGAATGATGGCCTGGGCGCGCAAGATGTTATTGTTGACGGCCTGGTTGAGCTGGAGGGGGTCGGGGGCGTCGAAACCGGCCAAAGCCCGTTCCAGAAAGCCGATGGCGCCGTCATAGAGCATGAGGACCAGGTGGGCGGGGGAGGCGGTCTGGGTGGCGACTTTGCGATAGGCGTCCCAGGGTTTGGCGCATGACATGGGCATGGGGAGAGGAGATTTACTCGGGTTGCGAAGTGAGACTTTCGGCCAGGAGGAGGGAGATTTGCCGGAGGATGGCGGGCGGCGGGTAATTGGGATCGGCGGCCAGGGCCGCGGCCCGGGCGACGGCCTCGGGGCGGCTGGCGGGGAGATTCCTGACCGCGCGCTCCAGGGCGCTGGAACCGGCAAAGGCATCGGGCGCCGCCGCGGTTTTGGCCGCGGGGGCGAAAGGTTTTTGGGGAGTAATGCCACCCACTCCACCGGCGCTCAAACTTGTATTGACTTCCATATTGTTAAACAATCATCGCAATCGGGCCCCTCGCTCCGTGTCATTCCCGTTTATATATCGGCTGGTCACAAAAGTACTTTAGGCCGGATGCCATGAAATCATCGCTTGGGCAAGGTGGCCAGGAGGGCGCTCAGGCTGTATTGGCCAAAGCGGCTGGGCGAGCCCAAAATGGCGGCGGGATCGTCGGCCGGGCCTTCAATATGAACATGCTCGCCGGAATAATGGCGGGCGGCGTTGGCCACGATGGTGTCGCCAGCGTCGAAAAGGTCATCGGCTTTCCAGACGATGTCATGGCCCTGGACTTGATAGAGGGAAAGCTTCCAGCCGACGGCGACGGGCTGGTAAGGGTGGTAGTGCATCAATTGGGTGAAGAAGACGGCATCGCAGCCGCAGCCTTCGCGCAGGCGGGTGAAGAAGTCCGGCGGCAGCTCTTCATCATCGCGCCAGGCGGCCTGCCCGGTCCATTGGCGGAGTTGTTCGGGTGAGATGACGACCAAATCAAACAGTCTGGTTTTTTCCAGTTCGGCGGAAACCAGGGGTTGGAGCAGCACGGCGCCGGCCATAAAGGTTTCGGTGGAGGAGACCGTGGTGATGGGCAGAACGGCAACGCGCTTGAGCCGGGGGTCCAGGGTCTTGCTTTTGAGATAGACGTTGCCGGGCTGATAGCGGATGTCCGCAAGGTGAGTGGGGTCGAAGGAGTGGCTGGCGCAGCCGGCCGCCAGGAGGGCGGGGCAAAGCCGGAGGAGCAGGAGCGGCCGATGCATCCAGGAATCAAGAGAGGCTTTCTTCATCAAGTTTTTGCAGTATTTTGCCAAAATGGGTCAGCCAGCAACCCAAATCTCGTTCCAAGGTGTTGGAAAGATCGAGGAGGCTTTCCTGGCGGGCCAGGAGCATGCGGACGTCGGCCTGGATGAGGACGAATTGGCGGCGGTGGCGGGAGTTGGCGGCCATTTGGGGCGGATCGAAGCCCCACAAATCTTCCAGGAAATTCAATTCGTAGAGGGGAGTGCGGCACTCGGCCTGCAAGGGGGGCCAGAGGCGCTTGGCCACGGGCCAGTCGTTGATGAGGAGGAGGGATTGAACTTCGTGGGCGCGGTTTTGCAAGACCTGGACCTGGGCGGCGGCGGTTTCAATGATCTGGCGGCCGAGATCGCGGAAGCGCAGGCCGGGGTGCTGGCCGGGTTCCATGAGGTGGTTGCCGGAGAGCAACTCATGGAGTTTGGCGACGTTTTCGTTTTCCCAAATCGAGTTGGCCTCGCGGTGCTGGCGGAGGGCCATTTTTTCCAGATGGACAAAGATGGCGGACAAGGATTGCAGGCTGCTGCCGGGCCAGGTGGTGATGGGGCTGTCCAAATCCACGCGGAAGGGGGGCTTGGCCTGCTTGTTGGTGACGCTCGACATGGTTGGTTATCGGTAAAATGATGCGCCGGCTAAAAGGGGATCAGGCGGATGAGGACGAGGACGAGGACGACGAAGTGGAGTTGGCTGTGGCCGGCGCGGCGCTCGCGCTGGCCGGCTCGTTGAAGAAATCAGTCAAGTATTGTTTTTGCACGTTGATGGAGTTGATGGCCGTTTCCATGGCCACGAACTCGTTCTGCAAATTGGTTTCGTTCTGCGAGATTTGGTTCTGCAGGTTGGTGATGCTGGTGGCGATGTTGTTCTCCTGCTGGGTAAAACCGGACTCCTTGGTGGCCAGAACCCCGTTGCTGCCGGTTGTGTCGGTCAAATAGGTGTTCAAGGTCGTGGCCAGCCCGCTGCTGGGATCGGTGAACAATTGCTGGACAGCATCCAGGTTGCTGCCCAGGGCCGCGTCCAGTGTTGTCGAGTCCACCGTGAGGGTGTTGTCCGTGCCGTTGGAGGTGATGCCCAGGTCGTTAAGGCTCTGCACGGCCCCGGTCAAGTCAGACGGGCTGGCATCGGTCAACTGGCGCAACTGATCGGCAATGCCTTCGGCGTCCATGTCGCCGGTGAGCGTGCCGGGAGTGACGGTGCCGGTGGAGCTGGTGGTGCTGGCAGTCTGGGAACTGATGTAGTTTTGCGCGGCGTTGTAGTCGGTGACAAAGCTGTTGATGGCGGCGGCGATGGTGGAAGTGTCGCTTTGCACGGAAATGGCGGTGGTGCCGAGGGACAGGGCGGTGACAGACAAACCGGTGATGCCTGAGGTGCTGGAATCAATGGTATTGCTCTGGCTGGTCAAGGTGCCGCCACTGTTGACGCTGTATTGCAAATTCGCCCCGCGCTGCAAGGCGCCGCCGGACAAGCCGGTGGCCTTGAGAAAATTGCCGCTCACGTCCTGCAGGGAGATGCCCACGTCGCCGGTGGTCTTGTTGGTCAGTTGGAACTGATTGTTGACGGCGTCGTAAGTGGCGGTAACGCCGGCGGCGGAGTCGTTGATTTTCTGCAAGACAGTGTTGATGGTGTCGGTGGAGGCGTTGTAGTCAATGGCCGCGCCGTTGATGAGGAACTGGCCGTTGCCGCTGCCGCCGTCGTTGATGGGAAGGGCCAGATTGGAGGAGGCGAGCGGGTTGTCCAGATTGATGCCGCCCAGGGCCGAGGCGCTGGTGACTTTGTCGCCGCCATTGTTGTAGAGTTGGGCGACTTGGAGGAAATTGCTGGTGTCGTTGGCGTTGCCCAAGACAATGGGGCTGCTGCTGGTCAGCGTGATTTCATCCGGGGAGGTACTGTCATCCGCCGGGGCGCTGTAAGTGGCGGTGACGGCGCCGCCGGTGGCCGTGTTGATCTTGGCGAAAACGGATTGCAAGGTGTCGGTGGCGGCGATGGTGATTTGCTGGCCGTTGACGGTGAAAGTGCCGGCGGTGACGGGGGTGGCGAACCCGGCGCTGCCCAGCGCCACCCCGGAAACATCATCGGTGGTGCTGAGGGGATTGGCGGTCGCGGTGGCGCCCTGCCAGGAGGCCTCGGAGGCCAGTTGCGAAATCTTGAAAGTGTAGCTGCCGAGGGGAGTGCCGGTGGCGGCGGTGGCGCTGGCCACCGAAGAATTGGCTGCGGAGACAGTGCGGGTGTCGAAGAAACTCGGGTCCATCAAGGTGGTGACGTCCTTTTGCAACGTGGTCAAATCCGTCCCGATGGTTTGGTAGGAGGTGTTCTGGGTCTGCAAGGCGGTTTGTTGCGCCTTCATCTGCGTCTCGGGCGCCTGTTCGACGGCGACCATCTCATTGATAATCGTGGTCCAATCCATGCCGGAGGCCAGGCCGGACAAGGTGGGAGCATTGCTGCTGGCGGCGGCGGCTACAGACATAAGTTTTCTTTCTTTGACGTGAGTCTGGTCACATGTTCCATGATTTCACCCGGGCGGCGCGAAGGCCGCCCGGGTTTGGATTACCGGATCAATCGGCGCTCCTTATTGGAGGAGCTTGAGGACTGATTGCGGATTTGCATTGGCCTGCGCCAACATCGAGGTGCCAGACTGCACCAGGATTTGGTATTTGGCGTAGTTGGTGCTTTCCTGGGCCACATCCACGTCCGTGATCAGGCTGTTGGCCGCCGTGAGGTTGTTGCTCAGGACGCCCAGTTCATTGCCCGTGTAGGTCAGCCGTTCCTCGTTCGCGCCGACTTGGGCACGATCCGTGGCCAACTGCGTGATGGCCGCTGTCACCTGCGTCAGGGCGGTCGAGGCGGCGGTGGTGGTCGAGATGCTGACCGCCTCAGACCCGTTGGCCGCCGCGCCCGTGACCGTGGCGTAGGCCGTGCCGGAGCCGAGGTTCACCCCCGTCATCGCGAACGTGGTGCCATTGCCGTCTGTCGTCACCGCAAAGGTGCCGCCGTCAAACAGGGTGACGCCATTGAAGGCCTTGGTGGCCGTGTCGTTGATGTAACTCGCCAGAGAGTTGAACTCTTTCTGGTAGTCGGTCCGTTCCGAGTCCGTCTTGGTCACGTCCTGCGCCTGGACGGCGAGGGTGGCCATTTGGTCGAGGGCGGAACCGACTTGCTGGAGGTAACCATCCTGGGTTTGCAACAACGAAACGGCATTGCTGACGTTGGCGTTGGCTGCATTGGTCTGGCCGATTTCCGCGTTCAACGTCATGGATTCCGCCAACCCAGCGGGATCATCAGACGCGTTCACGATTTTCGAGCCGGAGGAGAGCCGCGCCAGCGACTCATTCAGCAGGTTGGTTGATTGATTGAGGTTGCTTGCGGCAACACTCGCTGCTATGTTTGTATTTATTACCATAACTAACTCTTTCCTTGAGTCACCCCTTGCGGGGTTACTTGATTGCACGACATCCCTGTCGTGTGGCGGAATTTCGTTGCGGGCATCCGCCGATTTCCCGACTGGCCTTTACTGGCCGCCAATCGCCATTTGTCGACATTCGGGTTATCGGCAGACGGGGGGGGAGACTTTAGCCGCGCCCGCGGCGGGAAGACAGAATGCTGAATGAAGAATGATGAATGATGAATGATGAATAATGAATGTGCCTGAAAAGGCCTGCATGAGGGCGGCTGGTTTGGGGTGGGAGAGCAGGATTGCGCCTTTTGGAGGGCGGCGCCATTGGCGGCAAGGAAAGCGGCGGCAAGCCGCCGCACTCCCTGCGGCGCGCCAGGGCGGGCTTAATTGGGCTTTCCGGCGCTGGAGCGGAGCAGCGCGTCGGCCCTGTTTTTCAACTCCGCCGCCCGCTCCGTATCGCCCTCCTGCAGAAGGACCACGCTGAGGTTCATGCAGACCTTCCACGAATTGGGATTCTTCGCCAGGTTGTCCTCCCAGAGCGTCCGCTCATCGGCCAGCACGCTGGCGTGCCGGCAGGCCAGGCAGGCCAGGACCGCGACGGCCATGCCGGCGGCCAGCGCCGGCGCGACCCGCCGCTTGTGCCGCGCCAGGGCGGCGAGCAAGGCCAGGATTCCCGGCAGGGCGAAATACTGGAAATGATCGGCGGCCCTGGAACTGGAAAAGAAGGCGATGTCAACCATCCCCAGCGCCGGAGCCAGCGCCACCACGAAATAACCGAAGGCAAACATACACGGCCGCCCCCAGCTTCTCCGGCGGCGCCAAAAGAGAAAAAGCAAGCCGGCGAACAACAGCGCGGGCAAATAAGAAAGAACGGAGCGGGGATCAATTTCCCAGCGCGGGTAAATCATGGTCAGGCCGGTGGGCAACACAATTTTCCCCAGATAAAACCAGACCGCCCACGAGCCGCCAAGCAACCGCACCCAGAGACTGTCGTGGATGACGCCCACGCCGCCCCGCACCGCCCTGGATTGCACGGCCACGGCCACCAGAGCCATGAGAACGGCCAGCACAAAGAACGGTATACAGCGATCCAGGTCGCGCCGCGTCACGCGCCCGCGCCGCCACCAGACAAACAGCAGCAGGACCACCGGCAACACGGCCACGGAACTTTTCGCCAGCAGCGCCAGAAAAAAAGCCGCCAGGGAACAGCGCAGCCACCGCTGGTTTTTTTCCGTTTGGACGTCCGAGTGAGCGGTTTCATCGAAGCGCAAGAACCACCAGAGGCTCAAGAGATAGAAAAACATGGAGAGGGTGTTCTTGCGTTCCGCAATCCACGCCACCGAGGAGGCGCAAACGGGATGGACGGCGAAGAGCAGGGCGGCCAGCCAGCTTCCGGGAAGGCCGAGGCTTTTGAGGACGCGCCAGAGCAGGAGGGCGTTGGCGGCGTGCAGGAGGACGTTGACGATGTGGTATCCCGCCGGGTGCAGGCCCCAGAGATGCCACTCCAGCCAGAAGGAGGAGAGGGTGAGCGGGATGTAATCCACCGCCCAGTTGCCGAACCATATGGAGTAAAGGCCGTCAATAGTTTTGACTGCCGGGTTCTCCGTCAGCAGGCCGGCGTCGTCCCAGATGAAGCCGCCGCGCATGGCCGGCACATAAACGAGCACCGTGACCAGCACAAGGAAGGCCGCGCCGGCCCACGGCGGCGGCCCGGCGCGCTCAGGGCTGCTCGCTGGCGGCGCCATGATCCAAAAAAACGAGTTGCTGATGCCCCGGCGAGCCGATCAAGGCCAGGGCGCGATTGGGAAAAAGCGCGAACAGTTCTTCATCCGTGATGATTTTGACTTTGCCCGTGTCGGTGGGCGGGGCCGAAGCCGGGCGAACCGGCGGCGGCGCGGCAGAAGGCCGGGAGGCCAGATGCGCGACCAGGCCGGAGATCAGGAGCAAGGGCAGAATGACCGCCGCACCGGCTTGGGCCAGGCGGTTGCGCCGCCGGCGCCGTTGCAGGAAGGCCAGGCCGCGCGCCAGCGAGGCGGCGCGGAAATTCGCGGCGTCCCCGTCATCGAGGATTTCGCGCAGGAGGCGGTCTTGTTCGGAGCGTTTCATGGCGAGCGGTCAATCTTTGGCTGGCCGGGAAAGGCAGGGCGGGCACTCCGCTGCCCGCCGCGGCGCGCACGGAGTGCGCGCCCTACCAACCGGATTGATGGACGATGTTTCATGGCGTTCGCAACTTTTCCATGATACGCGCGCGCAGACGCCGCCGCAAGCGCAGCAGCCGCGATTCCAGGGCCTTCTCGCTCACGCCGGCCAGCGCGGAAAGTTCGCGCACGGTTTCGCCGTCGAGGTATTTGTTTTCGATGAGCCGTCGGTCCACCGGCTCAAGTTCGGCCAGGCTTTCTTCCAGCAGCGCGCTGAGGCGGTTGTCATCGCCGCCAGCCTGCTCTGCGCCCGGATCGCGGCTGCGGCCCAAAGCAAAATTCTGGAGCAGCGCGAAGTAGCGGCGGTGCTTGCGGTGGGCGTCGCGGGCGGCGTTGCGGGCCACCACCTTGAGCCAGCACCAAAAAACATCCTCCTCCGCGAAGACGCGCCGATGGCGCAGCAGGCGGAGAAGGGTTTCCTGCAAAGCCTCCTGCGCCGCCTGTTCCTCTCCGCGCGTGACGGCGAGGAGGAAATGATAAAGGCGGTCGAAGTAAAGCCGGTGGAACTCGCGGAAGGCGTCCTCCCCGCCCGCCGCGAGCCGGCGTGTCAACAACGCGGTGGCGGAGGGGGCCGCGCCGCTGGCTGGAGGTGTCCCCACAAGTGTCAGCTTGGTAAGTCGAAGCGGGAGCAAAGGGTTGGCGGCGGTATTGGGCACCAGGGATTAACGGTTTGTTTGGGTGAAGTTGGTGTCCACAGAGCCGTCGGGGTTCAGGCGGGCTACGTGGTTGAGCCGGACTTGGCCGGAAGCGCCTTCGGGCCACGTAATTAACTGAGAACCGTCTGACAAATAACTCACCGTGCTACCTTTCCCAATCACCTGAAGCGAGTGGTCCATAAGGGCAGGCGCGCCGGGCGGCTCAATCATGGCGTTGATGACTTTTCTGGCGATGCCGATGGCTTCCGGCCGACCGGTGACCACCAGCAAGTTGGCTCCTTCGTGAAATTGGAAATCGAGCGGGCCGGCCATATTGAGCGAGGCGACAGTCTTGCCAACGATTTCCCTCGTCGAGCGAATCGTTTGTTCCTTAAAAGCCTGGAATTTGGCGTCGTCCATCGGCTGGGAATTTCGCTGGCGGACAAAGTAAGCGGTGAAATTGAAGACTTCGACCTGTGACGCCCCGGGCTGCGCTCTTTCGTTTAAGAACCTCTCGCTCGGCTCGAGGGTAAAAAGAGGCGACATGGAGTCGGGTGACAACTGGGTGGCCTTCCAGGTGAACTTGCCTCCGCTGGCGATGCGGAGGGCTTCCAACTCCTCTCCCACAGATGAGGCGTGAAGTTTCAGGTCGGAAATCCTGACATCACTCAATTCCGGCGACATGGCGATGTTGGCCTCAGGATGCTTGCCTCGCAGGATTTTCACAATGACTTCAAGCTGGGGCCCGAAGCCTCGCAACTGTTGATCTACATTGCCAGCCAAGCTGCCGTTCTCGATTTCAAGATCGTATTGAATTCCACGCATGGAGGCGGAGCTGACCGCCTCTTTTTTGGGTTCTGTTGCCCCATTGGTTTGCGCGCGGGCCGGCCCCGGAGGCAGGGCCAGGGCGGCGGCAAAGGCCAGGGCGGTGAGGGCGCGACGGAACATAATATGTGTTTTCATGGAAGGATTAGCATGAAGCGGGTCGTTTTGCATTGTTCTTTTCCCACAACACGCCGCCCGTCCCCGGAATCCTTCAAGAAATATGCGGAATGATCGAATTGGCCCGGGCGTCTGCCGGCGGGGGTTGAGCCGGCGGCAAACCGCCTGATTCAGCCGCCAGGGGGCTTGGGGAATGATCGGCTCTTGCCTGCGGTCCGTAATGGAAGCCCGTCTCATCCTGGTATCCGATGGGCGCCAGCCAGTTGAGGATGGCGTCTCGAACCGTTGGCAGAGAGGGAAACCGTAGCCGTTTGCGGCAACGAAGCGGGGATTTCCTCAACCCTCGGTTCCGTGGCTTCATCCACAATAGTGGCAGGCATCGTAACACTGGCATAATGACGCCGGGTCAACTTCACTCTGGCGGTTCTCAATTCTGAATTTGACCGGGCGCCTGCGCGAGCAAAATGTATTATTTCTTATTCACGGTTTATGCGCCGGTTATTCACAGCAAACGCTGGAGTTGCGCGCTCCATTCTTGCCCAGCCGGCCGACCCGGCAAACGCAAGGCAGGCCGGTTCTGGGGGCGAGTCAGTTCTCCCCGCAGCCAGAACAAGCGGTGGCGCAGTTTGGTTAAGGCGCAGGTGGAAAGCGTTGTTGGGCCAACCAAAGCCCAGAGCTTGCCACAACGATCAGCCAGATCGAACTTTTTGAATGGCGAAGCTGACCAGGGCCACGCCCATTTTGACCAAGTCATCGGAGGCGGCGGGCTGCATCCGGGAAGCACCGGCTTCAGGATTCTGACTAATCTCCTCCCTGCTCAAACTGCCAAGGACGGTGGACAGATGTTCTTCCAGCACGGGTTTGATGATGCTTTTGGTTTCGGCTTCGTTTTTGCTCAGGAAATATTCGGCGGCGGCCAGGATCGAAGGATCGTGTCCGGTGGATGGAACGAAACTCCGCGGCCACGCCTGGCGGGTGGTTGGGGAGTTGACCGATCCCAGTGAGGTTACTCCGGCAGCTTGAGCGAATAGGCGCGGTTCAACAGGGCCTTGGGGAGCGGCACCACGCAGATGTTCAGCGACCGGTCGTCCTTGGAGATCAGCGCCGATTCGATCTCGATCTTGGTGTTGTCCGCGTTGAACGTCGGGTGGATGTGATCCGCGCCCGTCTTCTGGGGACCGGCCAGCAGGGTCGCCTCGCCGTTGTGCCGGTCAAAGAGCCAGACCTCATACTTGAAATCGTCGCAGGCGGCCCAGCGGCCGTCGGACGATCCGGCAACATGCCAGTCCGAGCGGCCGCCTGACCATAAGGGAACCTGTCCGGCAATCCGCATCTGGCGCGTCCGGAGATTGATGATGCCGACCCCGGTCGGGTGCTCCCACGTCCCGGCGGTGCCATAATTGGGCTCCGGCCCAGCCTCGGTGATGAGACGGCCATTTTCGCACATGGCAAAGGCCACTTCATCCTTGCTGATGACAGCCTCGTGGGTGATCCACTCATACGGCGCTTCCGGATAGAGCGGACGCAAGCCGCTGCCGTCAGCGTTCACAAACCAGGTGCGCTGCGGCGCCTTGCCGCCGGTTTCCCAGCAGAAGACGATTTCGCCCGGGACCCATGGATTGCTCTGCACATGGCCGATTTGGAAGCCGACATTGCAGATCATCTTAACTTCGCCGGTCTTCAGGTTCATGCTGCGCAACCCGCTCGGGCCGGCCCCCATGGACCTGGGGCCGAAGCTCTTCTGGAGTGTCTGGCCTTCGGACAATTGCGCCGTCTCCGGCCCGCTCACCCTGAAGTACATGAAGTCATCATTGGCGTCCAAACCCATGTTGCCGTCGGCGAAGAGGCCGGCCGGGATCGTTCCGCAGACGCGCTGGTAAGAGGCCGCGGGCTGCACGGCTCCGGCGGCGACGTCGGCGAAGAGTTTGGCGAGGTCTATTTCCAGAATCTGCTGTGGTCCGCCAGCGCCGCCTCTTCCGGCGCGGGGGCCTCGATCATCCGCAGTCGCCCTTTCCCCTGCGGCTGCTCCCGTTCCCCGGGCCGCGTCTGGCGCGGCGCCGCGTGCCGGAGGCGCGCCCCGGCCTCTTCCGCCACCGCCCGCCATGACATACAGCTTCATCGTTTTATTGCCGGCGCACAGCATTCCCATGAAGCCGGTCTCCGTCACCTGCACGATTTGCCCCGACTCTTCGTTGACGGCGAAGGCCTGCGAGCCGGCCTCGCGCGTCCCCCGGAAGATCAGCCACTTCCCGTCCGCGGTCCATTGCCGGTGCGTCTGGTAGATCTTGGACTGGCGGTAAGTGCCGTCGGTGCTGGTCAGGAATTCGAGCGGCACACCCGTGACCGGGTCCGGGACGATCTGCTTCTCCGACGGCCAGGTTCTGCCCATCTGCCCAAACACGGTGGAGGAGGAAATCAACCCAAGGACGGTGAAATAAACTGGGGTCTTGAATGTTCTGGAGATCATGAACGGTTCCTTTCACTTTCAACGAGGCGTCGTGCGCGTGGTGATGGCCTCGCCCGATGCCACTTGAAGGTGCAGGCCGGAAAAGTCAACATTGGTCGCGTTTTCCACGGTCAAGCCGCGTTGGGCGGCCAGGTTGCAGTTCTCGAAGGTGAGGCCCTGGATCGGGCTGTCGCGCAATCCGTGGATGATGCCGGCGGAGTTGACCGTGCCTGAAACGTTAATCATCTTGACGTTGCGGACGACGGGCAGCACCTTGGCCGGCGGGGCGATGGGCGGGACCATGCGCCATTCCAGGTTGAACTCGACGGCCTGCCGGGTGTCATGCAATTGCAGGTTGCGATAGGTGATGTTCTCCACCACCCCGCCGCGGCTGGGCTGGGACTTGAAGCGGATGGGCGCCAGGTTGCCCGCTTCCGCCACGCAGTCGCGCACCTCGACGTTGCGGATGCCGCCGGAAGTTTCGCTGCCCATGGCCGCGCCGCCGTGGCCGAAGGCGAAGCGGGTCTTTTCGATGACAATGTCTTCGCAAGGCCGGGCGACCCGCAATCCATCCTCGTCCTTGCCCGACTTCAACGAAATGCAATCATCATTGCAGTCAATGTCGCAACCCGTCACCCGCACCTGGCGGCACGAATCAATGTCTATGCCGTCCGAACTGGGAATGGTGTGCTCGGCCCGGATGGTGAGGTTTTCCGCCAGCGCATCCTCGCAGTAAATGAACACCACGCACCAGCAAGCCTCGTTTTTGAAATGCAGACCCGAAACCTTCACGGCGCGGCAGTTCTGGAAGACCAGGGTGCGCGGACGGCCGCCGCCCCCGCCGGGCACCGCCACGCCGGCGGCGTTCACCTTGGGGAGGCTTCCCGCGGGCGCAAAACTGAGCTTTGCCGTTGTCGGCTGTGACTGGGGAGATTCCTGCCCCGCGGCAGACCGGGCCGGAGATACCGCGCTCGCGCCCGGGGCGGGGTCGCGCGTTGCGCCTGCGGCGGAATTAGTCGCCGCGCCGCGCCCGCCGCGATTCCCCCACGCTTCGCCCGAACCATCAATCAGTCCTTCGCCGCTGACTTCCACGTTGGTCATGCCGACAAAGTTCAACAAGGCCGGAGTCCAATAGCGCTCGATGCCCTCCCACCGCGTGTAAATCGGCGGATAGTCGGCCTGGGAGGTCGTTCCTTTGAGGACGCCGTCCTGTTCGACCCGCAAATTGACACCCTCTTTGAAAAACAGCGCGCCGGTGAGGAAGACGCCCTTGGGCACGACAATCACACCGCCGCCGGCCGCGGCGCACTGGTCAATGGCGCTTTGAATCGCCTTGGTGTTGAGGGTCGCGCCATCGCCGACCGCCTGGGAGTCGGTGATGAGGCGCCGGGGTTGCTCCGCCGCCGGGGACTGCGCCACGCAGCCCAGCAGCGCCAGCGCGCAGAAGAAGATGAATTTGTTTCGACTGTTCATAAGGTTCAATTTGGAAAAATGAGGCTAAACGCCCCGGTTATGGGTTGAAAGTTTTTTCGGCGGTGGTCAGACCCGGCGCGGAGGCGGAAAGGCGGACCTCCCCGCCCGGCGCGGTCCGTTGCACGGTGGCGAGGAGACGGCCTTGATAGGCGTTGCGGGTGCCGGTCTTGAAAAGCCCGCCGTAGGCGAGGTCGCCGGTGTCCAGTCCGATGAGGCGGCCCGGGCCTTCGACGCGCACCGTGACAGCGTTTGTGGCATCGAGCACATTCACGCCGGCCTCGTCCGCGATGGTGATCTCGTAAAGCGCGACATCACCGGCGATGGGCGATGGGAGCGGCGCGATCTGGAGCCGCGCCGACGGGCCGGCGGCGGTCAGTTTCTGAGTGGCGACCTGTTTGCCGTCGCGATAACCGGCGGCCGAGAGCACTCCCGGCGCATAGGGCACTGTCCAGTCGCTGTAATAGGCATCGCGCGGGATGGCGTGCCGTCCGAGGGAACCGTCATTGAGGAAGAGTTCCACTTCCTCGCAATTGGAATCAACGCGAACGGCCATTGGGGCGCCGTCCGTTCCGTTCCATGTCGCAAGCGAAGGCGCGGCCCCGCCGCCCCTGCCGCCCCGTCCGCCCCTGGCTCCTCCGGTTGGCGCGCCGTCGCGGGCGGCGCCGCCGGCTGCTCCGCCGCGCCGGGCTTCCCCGGTTCCCCCGCCCGGGCCGACCAGGATTTGTAACACCGGATCGTCGCGCCAGTAGGCGGCGCGCAAGTAGTAGTTGGACTTTTTCCCTGAGGCGATGTCAATAAAACCAGAACCATTGCCACGCCGGGGAAAACTTGTTTCTCCAAGATAGTCAATGCCGGTCCAGATGAATTCGCCGATGACATAATCATGATCCCGGACCCCGAGCCAGTAGTGGATTTGGGAACCGGTCTCGGTGCCAAACATGAGGCGGCGCGGGAAGCGCGCATGTTCGGGAACGTAGGTGTTGGTGCCGTAAAGGCGGTCAATGTAATTGTAGCCCATGATGTCCAGCTCGTCCATGAAGCCATTGCGGGAGGCGATGGCGGACCGGTCGCACGCCGACGTGGCCAGACGGGTCGGGTCTTCTTCGTGGCAGATGGCGATCAGCTCATGCGCCATCTTGTAGCCGTCGGGTTCCAACTGGTTGGGGATCTCATTGCCGATGCTCCAGAGCGCCACGCTGGGATGGTTGCGGTCACGACGCAACATGGCGCGGATGTCGGTGGCGTGCCATTGCTCGAAATAGAGGTGATAGCCGTATTGCGATTTGCCGCGCGGGTCCTCGTTATCGTTGTAGGACCAGTCCCGCGTCCACTCGTCGAAGGCTTCATCGAAGACGAAAACTCCAAGTTGATCGCACAGGTCGTAGAACTCCGGCGCGAAGGGATGATGGCTGGTGCGGACGGCGTTGCAACCCATCTCCTTTAGTTCCGCCAAGCGCAAGGCCCAAACGGCCGCCGGAACGGCGTTGCCAAAGGAGCCGGCGTCCTGGTGAATACAGACGCCCTTGAGCTTGGCGGGCTTGCCGTTGACCAGCAGGCCGCGGTCGCCATCATACCGAAGCGAGCGGATGCCGAAGGTGTTGGTGACTTCGTCGAGCGCCGTACCGTCCAGCTCCAGCGTGCTGCGCAGCCGGTAAAGCTCCGGGGTGGCGTCGGACCAAAGGCGGGGCTTGGGCACGGTGATCCACTGCGTGGCGCGCTGGCCGGGGTGCATCTCTTCGAGGGTGATTTTGGACTCGGCGCTGGCGACGACGCGGCCATCGGGGGCCAGCACGCTGTTGCGCAGGACGGCTTCGCGGTTGGTGGGACGGTTGTTCGAGCTGTTCCCGCGCCAGGCCGCTCGCTCCGCCGCGTTGAAGAAATGCGCGTCAATAATGGCGTTGACCTGGACGATGGCTTGATCGGGAGTGATCTCCGGCGTGGTGATGATGATGCCGCCCTCCAGTTGGAAGTGGGTGTAGGCGGTGGCGATCAGCCGCACATGCCGGTAAATGCCCGAACCGGCATACCAGCGCGTGGAAGGCTCGAGCGAATCGTCCACCCGCACGGCCAGGACGTTGGGGGAGCCGTCGGCTTTCAGAAAATCGGTCAGATCGTAGCGGAAACCGACGAAACCATAGGGCCTGCGCCCGAGGAACTGGCCGTTGATCCAGACCTCGCTGTTCATGTACACCCCGTCAAACTCGATGATGACCTTCTGTCCGCGCGTGACCGCAAGGGTAAAGGCTTTCCGATACCAGCCAATGCCGTGCGTAAAAAAGCCGCCATTGCCTTCGCCCTCCGGAGGACTGGCGAGCGGGCCTTCAACACTCCAGTCATGCGGCAAGTCCAGGACGCGCCAGCTTGCGTCGTCGAACTGGGGCTGCCGGGCGGCCGGATCATCCCCAAGATGGAAGCGCCAGCCGGTGTCAAAAGGGGTGATCTTTCGCGGGCCGGCCGCCGGCTCGGCGGCAGCCAGGGCGGCGGGACCCAGGCAGAGCGCGGCGCTGAGATTGATAGCGAGGAGGAGCGATGAGAAACAAGAGCGGTTCAGCATAATGAGAGTAAGTTCTTTGCCTGAAAATAATAACAAATTGTTTTTGCCGCTCATGCGGTCGCGGCGAGAGTAGGACTGGTTCTCGCCGGCTATCATTGTGGCCAATCATGACCGGGGCTGCTCCCGGTGTCAACGGCAATTGGCGCGTCCGAGTAATGCGTCAGTCATGGATGGCAGGGCGCGCACGGAGTGAGCGCCCTACCTGCCAAGACTGACCAACAAGGCCTCGACGCGAATAGGGCTTGATTTGCCGGGAAGCGGCCCTTTTTACCTTCCGTTCTTCCGCCCGCTGCTGCCTCAGGGCGAGCGGATGCGGTAGTAGCGGGCGGGACTGCTCGTCTGGATTGGTTCGCTGAAATAGAACAAGCCGTTGGTGAGCATCAGGGTCTGGCGCGGAGTCCAAACCGGGCAGGCCAAGTTGGTGCAGGCTTCCACCATGATGGGGATATTCGTTGTGCCGGTGATATTGAACCCAAATTGATTGCTCCGCAGGCCAAATCCCGAGCCGTTGGCTTGGATCAGCGGATTCCACAGCACAGCCGGAAGACCGGCAAACGTGTTGCTCCAGCCGGTCGTGCCAGGCAAATAATAGGCTGTCGCTTTGTTGTCGTAAGAGAACGTGGACGAATCAGCGGTGGGTGGATTGCCTTGAAAATAAACGCCGGTCAGGCTGGCGCAGTAATAGAACGCATATTCTCCAAGGCTGGTGACGCTGTTCGGGATCGTGACACTGGCCAGGCCGTTGCAGTCTGAGAACGCAGCATACCCAATGTTGGTGACGCTGTTGGGAATGGTGATGCCGGCCAAGCCGCTTCCGGCGAAGGCATAATTCCCAATGCTGGGGACGCCGTTGGCGATCGTCACGTTGGTCAGCGCGGTGCAGGCTTCGAATGCGTAATCCCCGATGTTGCTGACGCTGCCGGGAATGGTGACGCTGGTCAGACTCGTAAGGCCCTCGAAAGCATCCGTTCCGATGCTGGTGACCAGCAGGCCGCTGATGACTGCGGGAATGCTCACACCCCCGCCAGACCCGGTGTAACCGGTGATGGTGAGTGCGCCGGAATTTGTCGTGTAAGCAAAAATCCCCGCCCAAAGGGCGGGGCTTTGGGCAGTGGCCTCCATAGGAGGCCAATGTTGCTCCCACGCGCTGCCTGCGCCGTCCGAGATTCGAATGTCGCCACGCCTTTCGACATTCCCAGAATCCTGCTCCGTTCAAGAATCGGCGGGCAACCGTTGCCTGACCCGATACCGTGATCTTGATGATTTGTTCCAGCATAGCTCTGTTTCTAACCCCGTTCAAAGAACGGGGCTTCCCTGTTCAGGAGTGAATTGGGCTTGCACTACTGCGGGCGCGGTTAAGAAAAGCAAGCCTAAAAGAGCGAGCAATGTTCTTTTCATATCAAAAGCCTATCTCGCACTCGGACGGCACAGTGCTTCTTGAAGCCTCCACTGATCCAGCACCGCCCAAAGATTGAGGGGACAGGTCGCTTCGCCGTAGGGCAGGTATTGGATGGTGCCATCGGCCATGGCAAAGTTCGCCCCGCCCCCGGTAGGGGAGCCTGAGAGATTGCAGTGGCGATTCTCGGCCACATCCGCCAGGCAGCCGAAGGCCGGCGACTGAAAAATGTTGACGTAATAGGCGGAGGAATTTGCGGCCTTTTCGCCAAACGCGATTGTCGCGGAAGGATGCACGATGGAAGACAGCTTCATCTGCAACAGCCAGATATTCGTGTTCCAACTTGGTGTGTTGCTGGCCAGGCCGGCCAGGCTGGCATAATAATCGACGAAAGTATTGATCAGGTAGCTTCTGGGCGCGAAATCCGCGTTGGTGGGCGGCGGGGCGGAAGCGCTCGGAGCCGCCGATGGATCCGAGGGGCACAGCAAAACGCCTGCATTGGCGTAGTTGGGCTGGAGCACCATCGGCCAATAGCCCGCAGGCAGTTGCGGCGGGGGAAGCACGTCGTGGTTGTCGGTGGCGTAGAGGGTCCAAGCCAGACCGATTTGCCGCAGGTTCTGGTTGCAGACGGCCCGGCGCGCCCTTTCCTTTGCGCCGGCAAGGCCCGGCAGGAGCAACGCCGCCAAAATGCCGATGATGACGGTGACGACCAGAAGTTCGACCAGACTGAAAGCGTCGCACCTCCTCGACATCCGGCAATTGTGGTTCCTCGACATTATCAGTGAATTCCCACACAAGACTGCAAGGAGTGGGGAGCGCGACCGTCCCGGTCGCTGTGGGGCGCGTCTCGCGCCCCACTTCTTCGCCGATTCAATCACATGGATTCTTTTTCGGATTGGCCGGGTGCAAACAGAAAGCCGTCCGGACCGTGTTTGGCGGGACGCCAAACACGGCGTGCGAGACGCACGCGCTCCCCGAAATCGTCGTTGCCAGACCAAATCCACTGAAAACGTCGTGGAACCGTAATTGTTTGATGCCCAGAGGTTCATGGTGTGTCCTGAACAGGGGACCTACTGACTCTGGAGCCGGAAAAATTGCTGGGCAGGCCCCACAGGCACTTCGATGAACTGATTACTGCCTTCCGAAAGAACCGGTGCGGTTTGTGTCGTCCAAACGCCGCTGGAGAGGTTGCCGGTGCTTCGCACAACGAACGTCACCGGCGTCGCCGCCCAGGAAATGCGGACCTGCCCATTGGCGACGGACAAATTAACGGTCAAATTAGTGTAGATGAGCGGCAGGACGGCGCTCTCATAAGTCGCGTAGGTCTGCTCGCCCACGAACGTTTGCGCAATATGATTCTGACGGTCGATGATGAATGTGTTGGGAATATATTCGATGTAGCCGCCGGGACCATACTCGATGCTGCCGTAAAGAACATCAGCTTTATGCAAGGGAGCGTCCATCACCAAGGGATAGTTAATGCCATTTGTCGCCGCGGAGGAGCGGACGACCAATGTCGGCGGGTTGATCCCGTCGGGACTGGAATCGAGGGAGATGCCAACCACCGTCATGCCATTTGTGGCATATTTTTGCTGCAAGGTGATCAAACTCGGTATTTCGTTGCAGCAGGGACCGCACCAAGTCGCCCAAAAGTTGAGCACTACCACCTTGCCGGCGAAGTTGGTGGAATTGATGTTTGTCCCGTAAATACTTGGCAGAACCCACGCCGGGGCCACCGTTTGAGCGCTCGCCAGCGATGAGGCCAAGGCGGTTGCCACCGTCACGACCTGACGAAGTTTGACAATGGATTTCATAGTGTTTCTTTGTTCGAGCCACACTGGTCATAGTCATTATCCCGGAATGGGAGGCATCGTATCAGGCTGTCGGGGAATGGCAAATCTCTTTCTTGCAACATCTTTTGCTGTCCAGGGCTGGTCTAAAGTTGCCGCCAAACCGCCGGGATGCGGAAATTCAGCGGCTTTCTACCGAAAGCCGCTACGACTTTAGAGCGGCCCTGCCTCTCCTATTTTTGCATCTCGGCGGCGGCGTGGTATTCGCGGAAGGTGAAGAGGAGGGCGGCCAGAGCCAGAAAGAGAACGGCGGCCAGAAGCAACGCGGTCACGGGAAGGAGAAAGCCCGTGCCGGTCCATTGGTAAAGGCTTTGCAGGGCCTGGTCGTGGGAGAGGAGGGTCTTGAGGTGGCGCATGAGGGAAAGGGTGTTGATGTTGGTGGGGATGTCGCCAATGCCCAATTCCACGATCAGCCCATAGACCAGGGCCAGGGGCAGATAACGCTTGGTGACCTGCCCGAGGAAAAGTCCCAGCGCGCTCCAGGCGAGCACGGCCAGGAATTGCGCGGCCAAAAAGAGCGGGAGCAAGGAGGCGATTTGCGGAATTTCCCGCAGGGCGCCGGCGCCCAACAGGAGCAGCCCTTCCAGCAGCGCCGCCATTTCCAGCCAGGCGGCCTGGGAGAGGTATTTGAGAACCACCAGCGTCCCCCGCTTGACCGGGCGCGTGGTCAAAAAGCCCAGAGTGTCGGTTTGCAGTTCGTCGCGGATCAGGCCGCCGCAACTGCGCACGCAACTGAGAGGGAGGATGATGAAGAAGTAGAAATCAATCAGCCAGCGATAAAACGGCGCGGTGCGGCCCCAGGCGGGTTCGCCGATCCGATCCTGGGCGTCGGTGACAAATCCCTTGTCCACAGCCTGAAACTGCGCAAATTGGCGGTCATCCAGCACGCTCTTGGCGCGCTCCCTGATGCGCTGGTGGCAGCTTTGCACCAGCGCCCGCTGCTGGTCAACGCTGGTTTCCGGGGACGGGATGGCGCGGTAGTCCCTTTGAGTGTGTTCATATTCCTCCGAAAAGATCCCCTGGAGCTGGGCGGTCTGCTCCGCGCTAAGACGGGCGCCTTGTCTTGAGATCTGCCATGCGGTCCGCTGTAGCTGGTTTGTGGAATTGCCCAGGGGCAGGGAGTTCCTGGTCGCAGACCATGACTGCGGGGAATCCACCGTCTTCCAAACCAGGAACGGCAGGACCAACAGCAGGACCGAGGTCCATCGCAAGCGGCGCCAGGTCAACAGGCTCTTCCAAGTGAAGAGCCATATTCCGCTCCAGGCCCGAAAGAATGCGGGCTGCAAATGCACGGTTTTGCCGGGCGCGACCGACGGGGCGGGAGGCGGAGGAGGGGGAGGAATGGAATTGGGAGGCGCGCTCATGCCGTCACTTTCTCGAAAATGTTCTGCAAAGACCGGCTCTCGCTGCGGATGCCTTGCACGGTCACTCCGCTGCCCAGCAACAAGCCGGTCCAGGCGGGGTAGAAGGAGGAGGCGTCCTTGACGCGGATGCGGAGCAGGCCGGCGGCGGGATCGAGATCGAAGCCGAGAAGAACGCCGGCGTCGAAGAGGCGGCGGGCCAGTTTTTCGGGCTCGTCGCACTGGATGGACAATTCTTCGGACCAGTTTTTGAGGTCGCCGCGAATTTCTTTTTGACTGCCGGAGGCGAGGATGCGGCCCCAGTTGAGGATCAGGATATTGCGGCAGAGCGATTCCAATTCGGCGAGGATATGGCTGGAAATGAGGATGCTGGCGCCGGCGGCGGCCCGTTCGGCGAGGAGGCCGGCGATTTCCTGGCGGCCCATGGGATCGAGGCCGTTCATCGGTTCGTCCAGGACGAGGAGGTCCGGCTGGTGCAACAAGCCCTGGGCCAGTTTGACCCGCTGTTTCATGCCTTTGGAAAACTGGCCCATGGTTTTGGACCAATGCTCGCGGGGCAGGTGAACCATGTCCAACATGGCTTCGCACCGGCGGGGGATTTCCGCGGCGTCCAGGCCGGACAATCTGGCCAGGCCGGTGAGCCAATCCAGGGGGCGCAAATCCTTGGGCACAGCGTCGCGCTCCGGGCAGAAACCGATGCGCTGGAGCAAGGCGGGATTATTCCAGGGAACCTGGCCAAAGACGGTGAGGGTTCCGGCGCTGGGTTGAAGCTGGCCGGTGACGATCTGGATGAGGGTGCTTTTGCCCGCGCCATTCGGGCCGACCAGTCCGGTCAGGCCGGGGGCGATGTCAAAGCTGACATTGTTTAGCCCCATGACTATGCCGTACCAGCGGCTCAATTCCCGCGCTTGGATGACCGGGTTCATGAGGAATTGCGGATTGCGGATTGCGGATTGCGGATTGAAAAAATGGAATTGCGTGAGGTCATTCGGGTTTGACGCGGAGGTGGACGACCCAGGCGGCCAGGGAGAGCATGACCAGCAAGGCCAAGCAGGTGCCGGTGAGATGGGGCGTTTCCAAAGCCGCCCTGGTGGCGGGCCGCACACTCTGCAACAGCGTGCCGAGAATGGGGATGCTTTCCTGGGCTTTTTGGATGTTGTCGCCCACGCGAAAGGTGTGAAGGGCGATTTGATTGAGGTTAAAACCAAAACCCAGGTGGCTGAGCCAGGGCCGGGTGTGCAGGGCAATCGGGGCGATGACGGCCCCCAGGATCCACCACATAAACCAAAAAGCGGTGGTGGATTTTTCGTTCGCGCTGATGGCGGAAACGCCCAGCGCCAGCAGGCTCAGGATGGTCATGCTGCTTAGCCCGTAAATCAAAATGTTCTCCAGCGCGCCGCGGGCATGCCAAAAAAAGGTCCAATCCGGCGCGAGCAAATTGCCGAGAAACCAGGCGGCGCAAGTGGGTCCCAGCCAGGTGAGGGTGAGGAAACCGAAGGCGGTGGCGAATTTGCCCAAAAGATAATCGCCGCGGGTGACGGCTTTGGAGGAATAGATGACAATGGCGTTGCACGCCAGATCGCGCGTGATCAACAGGGGGATGATCGGCCCGAGCGCGAAAATGCTGGCGCGCATCAGCCAGATGCCAAAGTAATAGAACAGCACGTTTTGCGTGGTCCCGACGGAGATATCAGGATGGTCTTTCAGCCAGCCGGTGAGGAGGTTGGCGAACATCACCAGGTTTGGATTCAAGGTGGAAACCCACCGGCTGACCGCGCTGTCGGACACCAGCAATTGTCCGACCATGAAAAGAAAGACGGCCGCCGCCAGCCCGAAGCCCCAGCACAAGACCACCAGGTTCATCATCCAGCGCACTTGCAGGCAGGCGGTCAGGCCGTTCTTGGCGATGGCCCAGCGGCGGCTCCAGACGCCGAGGTGGGCCCCGTCCCAATGCTTATAGTTGACGTCATGCAGCGGCATGGGAAATCTCCAGGGCCTGCACAAAAGTCTCCTCCAGGGCGTTGGGGCTGGGGATGATCTCCAGCGGGGCCAGTTGGATTTCGTGCAGGAGGTTGAGCAAGGGGTTCAAGGATTCGGAACGGTGCTCGACTTTGACATGGCCGTTGGGGAGCAATTCGCAGGGCCATTGGCGGCGGGCGCAGGCGGCCTCCAATTCCTCATGCCGCCCCGGCACCACCACTTCGGCCGAGCCGCGCCGGCGGGCCTTCAAATTGGCCAGGCTGTCATGCACCAGGACGCGGCCGCGGGCGATGATGATGATCTGTTCGCAAATCTGCTCGACATCATGGAGCATGTGCGAAGAGAGGACGACGGTGATGCCGTAGGCGCGCCAGAGGCTCTGCACCAATTCCAGGATTTGCGCCTGGCCCTTGGGATCGAGTCCGTTGGCCGGCTCGTCCAGAAAAACGATTTCCGGGTCGTGGACGATGGCCTGGGCGAGTTTGAGGCGCTGCTTCATGCCGGTGGAGTAGGTGTCAATTTTGCGATAGCGCTCCTGGCCCATGCCGACAAAATCAAGCATCTCATGGGCGCGCTGGCGGGCGACTTGGAAGGGCAAACCGCACAACTGGGCGCAATAGGTGACGTATTCGCAGCCGGCCATGCCGGGGATGTGGCAATCCAGTTCCGGGGTATAGCCGACGCGCTTGCGGATTTCGCGGCCTTCGGAGCCGACTTCGCGGCCGAGCAGTTTGGCCGAGCCGGAGGAGATGGGCTGAAGCTGGAGAAGACATTTCATGAAGGTGGTCTTGCCCGCGCCGTTGGGGCCGAGGAGGCCCACGGCGCCCGGGGCGACGGCAAGGCTGACGCCATCCAGGGCTTTTTGTTTTCCGAAAACCTTGGACAGGGCTTGCGTCTCGATGACCAGTTGGGCCGGCATTTCGCGGCGCAATCTGCGCGGAAACTCGCATTAAGTCAAATAACTCAGTTTGCAATTTCGGAGTTGATGTTTTTTGGGAAAACGATGAGACTTTGGTTAATGAGCGCCGCAGAAGCGACAGCAGAGGTTTTTGTGACCGCCTTCAAATCGTTGAACCGCCGCCAGCGTGAAGCTGTGTTGGAACGAATGTTGGCGGACGAGGAACTTTCTGAGGACGTGGCCGACACGCTCGCCTTGGAAGCGCGGCGGCATGAGCCGCGGCATTCCTTCCGTCAAACTTTGAAGGAACTGAATATCAAAGTTTAAAGGTCCAATACCTCAGATGTGGAAAATCGACATCGCGCGTCCTGCACGGAAGGAACTTTCCCGATTGCCCACAGCGGTTCAAACTCGCGTTGCCCAGGCGATCCTGGGTCTCGAAAACGACCCTTTTCCGCATGGCTGCAAAAAGCTTCGAAATCGGGAGGGTTGGCGTATCCGGGTTGGTGATTATCGCGTGTTGTACTTCGCGGACCCCAAGGCCCAACAAATCCTCCTCGGCGTCATCGGCCATCGGCGGGACGTCTACCGGAATTGAATCTCGCTTCCAAGAAATGGCCGCGATGAAGCACAGTGCGGCGAAGTCGCCACCAAAGGAATTGAACCACGGCCTTCACCTACCTCCCGCCCGGCGGGAGGTTCTGCTCAAAAAAACCGAAGCGCAGGGTGTCGCGGTGGGTGAAGTCCGCCGGCGTCAGGCCGTGACGGCGGTTGGGGTATTCCATGAAGCTGAATTGTTTGTTCAACGCGATCAGTTTGTTGATGAGGCGCTGGGTGCCCTGGAAATGAACATTGTCGTCGCCGGTGCCGTGGAGGATGAGAAGCTTGCCGCTGAGTCCTTCGGCATAAGTGATGGGCGAGCCGGCTTGGTAGCCGGCGGCGTTGTCCGCGGGCAATCCCATGTAGCGTTCCTGGTAAATGGTGTCGTAAAGAGTCTGGTCCGGCACGGGCGCGCCGGCCACGCCGGCTTTGTAGAGTTCCGGGGAGCGGAACATGAGGTTCAAGGTCATGGAACCGCCGCCGCTCCAGCCATAGACGCCGCCGCGATCCAGGTCAACATAAGGATGGAGCGCGGCAAGCGAGCGGACGGCCGCGGCCTGTTGCCTGGAAGAGAGCACGCCGACGGAGCCGTAAATGACCTTGCGCCAGGCGCGGCCTTTTGGCGCGGGCGTGCCCGCGTTGTCGAAGCTGGCCAGCAGATAGCCGTCGTCGGCCAAGGCCGCCTGGAGCAACCGGTCGTTGCCGCTCCAGTTGTCGTTGACGGTTGTTACCGCCGGCTCGCCATAGACATACACGATGAGTGGATATTTTTTGGCCGGGTCAAACTGAGTCGGGCGGATGAGCCAGCCGTCCAAGGTTGCGCCGTCGCCGCCGTCCACTTGGAAAAGCTCGGTGCGGCCGGCGAGGATGGGGGCGACCTTCGCCTTGAGAGCGGCGTTGTCCTGCAAGACGCGCACGGTGGTGTGCTCCGGCAGGCGGATCAAATCGGAGATTCCCGGTTCGTCGAACCTGGAGTAGCTGTGGAAGGCCCAATGGCCGTCGGGCGAAATGTTGTAGGAGTGGGTGCCGGGCAGGCTGGAGGGGGTCAGCCTTTCAGGCTGGCCCTGGCCGTCGAGGCGCGAGCGCCAGAGATAGCGTTGGGTGGCATTGTCGGGCGAGGCGATGTAATAGAGCCAGTGGTTGGTTTCATCCACCCGCGCGATGGAAATGAGATCGAAAGGCCCGGTTGTGATGAGTTGCGCGGAACCGCCGCGTTCGACCGCGTAGGCGTGACGCCAGCCGTCGCGCTCGCTGAGAAAAAGCAGTTTCCGGCCGCGGTCCAGCCAGATGAAACTCTGGTTGTAGTCAACCCAGGCGTCGTCGCGGTCCTGAAACAAGAGGCGGACCTGGCCGGTCTTGGCGCTGGCCAGGAAGACATTGTTGGTATTTTGCAGCCGGTTGAGGCACTGGAGAATAACCTCATCGGAATTGCCAGCCCAGTCCATGCGGGCGATATAGGTGTTGCGCGGATCACCCGGCGTCTTGACCCAGCGCGTCGGTCCGCCCCGGGCGCTGACGATGCCCACGCGCACAGCGGCATTGATCTGGCCGGCTTTGGGATAGGGATACCGGGTGATGACGGGGTAAAGCGTGTCGGTGTAATTGATCAGAGAGAATTCCGGCACCTGGCTCTGGTCAAATTGGTAATAGGCGATTTTGGAGCCGTCCGGGCTCCAGGCAAAACAGGAGGTGAGCCCCAGCTCCTCCTCATCCACCCAATCGGACGTGCCGTTGATGAGCAGGGGCGAGCCGTCGCGGGTCAGGGGCGTGATCCTGCCGCTGTGGACATCCTCCACATAAATATTGTTGTCGCGGACATAGCCGGCGCGCGCGCCGTCGGGGGAAAGTCTGGCGTAGAGGAGGCCGTTGGTGGATTTTCCGCCGAGCTTGTGCCAGGAGTTGCCGTTCTTGTCGAGGACCCAATTGTCGAAAGCGGTCTTGCGGATCATGGTGGGGCGCGGATTGGCGGCGAAGAGGAGAAGCCGGCCGTCGGCGGAAGCGGCGCGCTCGTCGAAGGCCAGGGGACGGTCCAGTCCGGGAGGCGTCAATTGCGCCGCCGTCATGGACGCCAGGATTTTGCGCTCGCCGGAGGCGGTGTCGTAGCGGGCGAGTTCGCTGCTGCCGTCGGGGCCGCGCTCGACGGCGGTGTAGCCGGCCCCGCCGTCCACCCATTCGCGGGTGGCCGCGCCGCGGGCGCCGCCCCGGAGGCCGCCGCCGCGCGCGCCGGCGCTGAATTCCTCTGAATTGAGGCGGCGCATCCATTCCTGGAGATTGGTGGAAAGCTGGGCCGGGGCCGGGAGGAGACCGAGGAGCAGGAGCAGCGCGGTGAGAGCGGTTCGTGGCCAGATTTGATTTCGCATAGTCAAAATCAATAGATGAAAAATGCAAAATGCAAACCGCAAATGAGCCAAGAAAGCTTGCAAGAATCGACCGGAGCATTAGGTTTCCGGGTGTGCCGGTGCTTTTAACTGTCAAGATTCTCCGTGACGAGGCCAGTGCCTTTGCCAAAGTGGAGTCAGAATTCCGCGAGCCGTCCTTGTACGGGGTGACGGATGGAAAAGCGGTTGGGACTTACCTTGAACAGGAAAATTGAGTTTGGGGATTTTCAAACCCCACGGGCGCTCGCCAGCCAAGTTTGCGCGCTCTTGGCGCAACGCCACATTATTCCGGACAACGTTCTCGAACCAACATGCGGTGTTGGATCCTTTCTGGTGGCGGCATCCCAAACGTTTCCCAGGGCGCAATTGTTTGGCTGGGACATCAATGGCGATTACGTGGAAGCAGCGCGCGCCGCGCTTCGCCAGATCGGCGCGGCTGGCCGTTCGACCGTTGCGCGGCAGGATTTTTTCAAGCACAACTGGGAAAAGGAACTGGCTGGTTTTCAGGGCGAACTTCTCATTCTCGGCAATCTGCCGTGGGTCACCAATGCGGCTGTGTCCAGTCTCGACGGCGCCAACCTGCCCGTCAAACAAAACTTTCAGGGATTTCGCGGCCTTGAGGCTCGCACCGGCAAATCTAATTTCGATATTTCGGAATGGATGCTCATTGAACTGATAAAAGCCCTGCGCGGAACGCCGGCGACCATTGCGGTATTATGCAAGACCGCCATCGCCCGGAAGCTGCTTCGCTTCGCCTGGCAGAATGATGGGCGGATCACCGCGGCATCGCTTCATCGCATTGACGCCAAGAAGCATTTTGAAGCGTCGGTGGATGCTTGCTTGCTTTTAGCGGAAACAGGCTCGGCAGGGCCGCCCGAGGCAGCGGTGTTTGAGGATCTTGAGGCGCAAACGCCATCGAAGATTTTGGGCTTGGCCGGAAAGGACCTTGTGTCAAATGTCCGAGATTACCAGGAGCTCAAGCATCTCGAGGGACTTTGCCCGTATCAATGGCGCTCCGGCGTGAAACACGATTGCTCCTCCGTGATGGAACTCTGGCGCGACGAGGGCAGCGTGCTGCGCAACAAACTCGGTGAAATGGTGGAACTCGAACCAGACTTCTTGTATCCGCTCCTGAAATGTTCCGACCTGGCAAATGGAAGAACCGAGCCGGAGCGTTTTGTTTTGGTGACACAAAGCCGGGTTGGCGAAGACACTTCCGAGATTTCAAGGCGAGCTCCCTTGACTTGGAAATATCTGGAGTCACACAGAGCACTTTTCGAGGCGCGAAAGAGTTCCATCTACGCCAGCCGGATTCCATTCGCGCTTTTTGGCATTGGGGATTATTCCTTTGCGCCGTGGAAAGTGGCGATTTCGGGATTTCATAAGACACCGCGCTTTGTTCCGGTGGCACCCTGGCAAAACAAGCCAGTATTTTTCGACGACACCTGTTATTTTCTGCCATTTCAAAACCTGGAAGAGACCGACGTGGTCGCCGATATTCTAAATTCCGAACCATGTCTGCGGTTTATCTCGTCACTTTTGTTTGAAGATTCCAAGCGCCCGATTACTGTTGAATTGCTGCAACGGCTCAACCTTTACGCCGTTGCGGAGGAAGCGGGATTAGCCGAGAGATGGGCATCCGTTCGCCAGCAGCAAGGTTTGTATCCTGTTGAAAGCGCCGCCGCGCAGACGGAATTCCTGATGGAACGGCCAACGTCGTAACACCCAGCCGCCGCCGCCGCCAGCCCCCGCCCTTATCTGGGATCTTCAATGGCGCCGTGGAAGAGAATCGTCCCGGTTTGGTCTTCCCGGATGGCCACATAAAACGGGCGGTCCACTATCATGGTGAAGGGAGGCTCAGCCGGAGCGCGGACCGCCAAGGCCCGCATCCCGATGCCGCTGGCCGCGGCGGCTTCCGTTCCCTCTTCGTTGACCTCCACAAAGGTCTTTTGCACCACTTGGCTGATCAGCAAAGGCTCGTCCGAAATGCCGGCAAACTCCGCCTGGCGGCTGAAGGCGCGCGGCATCCCCAGGGCCTTGAGTTCCCCGGTCAACTCATATTTGTTTTCCAGCTTGAACCGCGGCAGTTCCAGCGTTCCCTCCCTCAAACGGAACTGGGCCATCCACTTCTCCCAGTTTTCCGGCGTCAGGTCCGGGAGGAATTCCTCCAGATTTTCCTTGGGCAAAAAGACATACAGGCTGACCTGCCGGCCCGCATAAGGCAGCGCCACCGCCTGGAAACCGGCGCTGTCCAGATACGTCATCCTCTCCTTGCGGCTCATGCGCGGATGCTGCACCGTTTGCCCGGCTCGGAGGGTGAAAGGCTGGTCGCGTGTCAGCTTCTGGTCGAACGGCTTCTCCCAATTCCCCTTGAAATAAATCGCATCCAGCACGATAAGGCGCAGGTCCGCCGCCAGCGGCGGGTCGAACAGGGAGGTGATCTTGCCGTGAGTGCCCTGGCTCACCCAATCGTTGATCTTTTTCACCGTGGCCGGATTGATAAAATCCACGGCGGCAATTTCCGCCTGGTACGACGTCTGGCAATCGGAGATAAAGGCCGGCTTGATCGGCGCGCCCGCTTGCGTCCAAAGGCTGTTGGCGATTTCCAGTTTGATTTTTGGATCCAGCGCCAACAAATGGGCGAGCAGCATTTTGTTCCCCTCATTCCAGCCGGCCGGCGCCACTCCTTCCAGTTGCAGCGTCGCGGCCATTTGCTGCAAAGTCTGGCCGCGCGCTCCATTGCCGGCCAGGGCCAGCGCCAGGGCCATTCCGACCGGACTTTGAAAGACGTTGCGCCCGGGCAGGGCTTTTCTGGTTTCCGCGAGCAACTTGAATCCGAAGGCGTTGTCGGCGCGCGCCGCCCTCTCCGCGAGGTTTGTCCCCGGCGCTGGTTGGGCGGAGGCCAATTCAGAAGCAACCAAACAACCGAGCAGGATTATCGTTTTCATGCGAAAATGGGTTCTGATATGGCTGGCAACATGGCTGCGGGGAGTGGCGAAGTCGAGGTAGAAAATGGCGCTGCCGGGTAACTTGGGGCGTTTCACTTTCTTGGGTAGCCCCTCCTAATCTTAATCTTAATCCTAATCTTAATCCCAAAACTCTGAGGACCGGGACGCGATTAAGATTAAGATTAGGATTAAGATTAAGATACCGTCACCCGAAAATGTGAAATGCGTCCCGGGTAACTTGGAAGGATGGGAAGGATGGCGGGCAAAAGTGGGGATTGAAAATGCCGCCGCGGGCTGGCAACCTGCCGCCATGAATCATCTGGCGCGCGCGCGCAAAGTGTTCGACATTGAATTGCGGGCCATCAAAGCCGTGCGGGGGCAATTGGACGGGGCCTTCGCCGCGGCCGTGGAAATCGTGGTCGAATCGCTCAAACAGCGCGGCAAGATCATTGTGGTGGGCATCGGCAAATCCGGCAACGTCGGCCAGAAGATCGCCGCCACACTCACCAGCACCGGTTCCACCAGCGTCGTCCTCAACAGCGTGGACGCCCTGCACGGGGATCTCGGCGTGGTCAACGACGGCGATGTCGTCCTGGCCCTGAGTTATTCGGGCGCCTCGGAAGAGCTGCTCAATCTGTTTCCCGCCCTGAAACGATTTTCTGTCAAAATAATTTCCTTCACCGGCGCCCTCAAATCGCCGCTGGCCAGATACAGCGACGTGGCGCTGAATGTCAAGGTCCCCCGCGAAGCCTGCCCCTTCAACCTCGTGCCCACCTCCAGCACCACCGCCATGCTGGTCCTGGGCGACGCCCTGGCCATGGCCGTCTTGCAGGCGCGCGGCTTTGCCGAGAAGGACTTTGCCAAATATCATCCCTCCGGCGCCATCGGCCGCGCCCTCCTCCTGACCATCCGCGACATCATGCGCACCGGCGCGCGCAACGCCGTGGCCGGGGAAGACCTGAGCGTAAAGGAGGCCCTCATGGTGATGGTCGCCGCCAAATCCGGCAGCGTGGCCGTGATCAACCCGCGCGGCAAGCTGACCGGCGTCTTCACCGATGGCGACCTGCGGCGGCAGATGGCCCGGGAAAAAGAAGAAGGCCCCGCCCTGGCCAAATCGCTGGGCAGCGTCATGACGCGCAACCCGGTTTGGGTGCGCGACGAAGCCCTGGCCGTGGAAGCCCTGAAAATTTTCAACCAGCGCAACATTGACGACCTCATCGTCGTCAACGCCCGCCACGAACCGGTTGGTTTGATTGACCTGCAAGACTTGCCCAAACTGAAATTGGTGTGATGGAGGCATGGGGGGTGCATTTCAGATTTTTGGGTTCCCCTCATAATCTTAATCCTAATCCTAATCTCATCGCCCTCGCGCATCCGGATTAAGAGCAAAATTAAGATTACGATTAAGAAAGTAAACCAAAAAAATGGAATGCGCCCGAGGCATGGCCCAACAGGATTTAATGCTTGGCGATTCCAGCCGCAGGTGTTATTGTTGAGAACATGAAAACGTTCAAAGTTCATTTTGACGGCAGAGTGCTGGTGCCGGATGAGCCAGTGGATTTTCCGTTGAACCGTCCATTGGAACTGAGCGTTGCGTCCCTCGGCCACCCGTCCGATGCCCCCGCGGCTTTGGACAAACTGGCCGCGTTGGCCAAGAATTGCCCTGCTCGGGCTTCCAACCCGGCCGACTTGGCCGCGCAACACGATCATTACCTTTACGGCACCCCGAAACGGCCATGATTTTCCTGGATACGGGTTATCTTCTCGCACTGTTTGATCCGGCGGATGAGTTGCGCGCGAGAGCAATGGGTTGGTCGCTCACTTTACGGGAGCCGTGCCTTTTGACCGAGTACATTCTCTGGGAATGTGTGAACGCCTTTTCTCATCCCGGCGACCGGAGAACCGCCCATCTGCTCGTAGATTATCTCCGCTCGGAGCCTGGTTATGAAATCGTGCCCGCATCTCCCGGCCTCTTCGCAGCAGGGTTGCGGCTTCACTATGAACGTCCGGACAAGGCATGGTCGCTGACCGACTGCATTTCGTTCCATATAATGCGGGAGCGCGGCATCCAGCGTGCTCTTGCCTATGACATGCATTTTGAACAGGCTGGGTTTGTCGCCTTGCTGCGTCAACCGCCGCCGGGAGCCGCTGCAGCCGGGAAAAAACCAGTCTGAGCAGATAACCAAATTCCTGACATCGCTACCGGTAATGCTCGGCGCGGCGGAGAATGGCGCGGACATAATCGCGGGTGGCTGGAAAGCCGATTTGCGCGATGAAGACGGCGCTCTGCGTCGCGGCCGGGCCGTTGAGCCACTTGAGGACGTTGCTGCGTCCGGCATTATAGTCGGCCAGGGCGTAGGCGGCGGGATTGTCCGTCTGCTGGTAACGGAGCAGGAGTTTTTTCAGATACCAGGCGCCGGCCAGGGTGTTGGTGGCGGGGTCCAGACAGGCGCGGTGTTCAAAGGCGGGAATGTGCTCGGCCTCGGCCCATTCCGCGGCGGCGGCGGCGCGGATTTGCATGAGACCCAACTCCCCGGCGCGGCCGCGCGCGTCCGGGTTGAAGCGGCTCTCGCGCCACACCACCGCCTTGACCAGGGCGGGATCAACTTGATAGCGATTGGCCGCCGCCAAAATGAAGGAATCAAACCGGCGCTCGCGCCAGTAATCCCAGCCCCAATACGCGATCACTCCCAGCGCGAGCAGCAGAACCATCCCTCTTAAACGGCGTCGCAATTTCAAATTGGCAAATTGCCTTGTCAATTCCGGTTCAGGCCAGTTTCCACGGTGGACGATAGGGGCGCGTCAACAGTTTGGCCGCATCCGGATCGCCGATAATTCTTTCCTGCTGAACGTCCCAGCGGATTTTCCGGCCCACCAGCATTGAGATCAAGCCCAGGTGGCCGGGGATGGCGGAATGATGACCAGTCTCCACCGGGGTAATGGTCGGCTGGCCCGATTTGACACAATCCAGGAAGTTTTGCTGGTGATTTCTGGCCTCATACAGTTTCACTTTGCGGAGTTCCTCGGGCAGCCTCCTCATGGTCTCCCAATCCACATTCGAGGCGGCAAAGCCTCCGCGATTGACCCAGACCCAGCCATCGGTGCCGATCCATTTTGTGCCCTCACGGATGTCGGGGTGGCCCCCGGCGATGGTCATGCTGATATCTTTGGGGTACTTGAGTTCGATGCGATATTTGGTGCAAGTATTCCAAATCGAGTTTGCGGGAGGAAAGTCCCCGTGCCCTTCGATTTCCTGCGGGCCGGAATTGTCACAATCCATGCCCCAGTGCGCGATGTCGCAGTGATGGCCGACCCAATCCATCAACTGCCCGCCGCCCGTGTTGTAATTCCAGCGCCAGTTCTTATTGACGCGGGCCTTGATGTAAGGCTCTTTGCGCGAGGGCCCAAGCCAGGTGTCGAAATCCAAGCCTGCCGGAGGCTCGGACACGGCGGCATCCCAGGCGGGTGTGCCGGGGATGGTCGAGTCCAAGTCGGCAACTCGCAGCGCGAGACCCATTGCGGCCCACTTTCGCGCGAGCGCCGCGCCCTGCGAGTCGTAGTCGCTGTGGCCGCTGGGCAATCCGACTTCCACGCGGGTGATTTTGCCGATGAGTCCATTGCGGACGATTTCGGCCGCCTTTTGAAACGTGGCGTCCGAGCGTTGCCAGGAACCGGTCTGCCAGATGCGATGAAACTTTTGGACGGCTTTGACGATGGCCTGCTGTTCGGCAAGGGTGTGGGCCAGAGGCTTTTCTCCATAGATGTCCTTGCCGCGGCAGGCGGCCTCGATGGCGACCAGCGCGTGCCAGTGATCCGGCACGGCCAGCATGACCGCATCAATGTCCTCGCGCGCCATCAATTCGCGGTAATCGTGATAAGCCGCGCAGTCCTTGTTCTTATAGTGGTCGTTGATCAGGTTGACCGCGCTTTGCAAATGGTCTGTGGCCAAATCGCAGGCGGCAACGACCTGGCAATCTTTCGAGGCGAGAAAAACGCGGGTGTTGTCAGGCCCCTGCCAGCCCATGCCAACGACGCCGAGGGTGACGCGGTTGGAAGGGCGGGGCCGGTTGCCCAGGCCCACGGCACACCCTGGAACAAAAAGGGGCAAGGCCAGCGCCGCTCCAGTCGTGGCAATAAACCGGCGGCGATTAACGCGGTGCCGGGAAGGGGTATTAGTCATAGAGGGTTGTGCTTCGGAATGCGATTGGGAGCCAAGTATCATGCAAGCAATGTGATTCCGAGGCGGTTTGGCGGCAAGCTTAAAACATTGTAGAAATGGCTTTTTCGACGACGGCGCGAGCGGGATTTTTCTCGTGGAGCCTGCCCGGCGCGGGGGCGTGTTTCTAAAGCTGCTCGACGCCCGCGTCTTTAACGCCGTTACCGTCAACCCGGATTTTGGCTGCGTGGAATGGCCCGGCGGCATTGACCTTTGCCCGGATGCAATGCACGAGGCGATGTTCCGTGATAAGCCTGATGAGGATCTCCAGGCTGGAGCGGTTTTGCGCGAAGGAGGGGAAAGGAATCAATAATTATTTTCCAACACCGCCGCCGGGCGGTGGAGTTTCGTCGGCGGGCGGTTCAGGAAGGTCGGCGGGCGGCTTGGGAATGGCGGCAGGCGGCGGCTTTTCCTGCTCCACTTCAGCCAGGGTGAGCTGGTCGGGCGGGACGGTGGCCAGGCCGGGGTCGGCTGTCAATAATCCTTCCGGGCGGGTCACCGGGATGCGGCGCAACTCGTCGGCGGCGGGCAAATCTTCCAGGCTGCGCAGGCCAAAATATTCCAGAAACAACGGCGTGGTGCCGAAGGTCATGGGATGGCCCGGCACTTCGGCCCGGCCCGCTTGCTCGATCAGTCCGCGCTCCTGCAAGGTCGCCATCACGCCGTCTATGGTGACGCCCCGGACTTGCTCGATTTCGGCGCGCGTGATCGGCTGGCGGTAGGCGATGATGGCCAGCGTTTCCAAGGCCGGCTGCGAGAGGCGCGGCGGCCGCGCTTTCAATCCCACCAGCGCGATGACCCACGGCGCGTATTCCGGCTGGGTGACAAACTGCCACGCGCCCGCCACGCAGGCCAGCCGGTAGCTGCGCCCGGCCGCGGCGTGATCGGCGCGCAATTGTTCCAGCGCGGCCTCCACGGCGTCCTCCTTCGCTTTCTTGAACGGTTTGGCTTCGTCGCCATGCTCGGCGGCGGCGGCCAGGAGATCGCGCAGTTCCCTGGACGTGAGCGGTTTTTGGGCGGAAAACAAAATGGCTTCCAATATGAATTTGAGTTCCATGTTCAGGCGGTCGCCGGCGGGGCCGGCGCTCTGGTGATTTCAATTTCGCCGAAGTCTTCCGGCTGGGTGCAGATGAGCTGTTTGAGCCGGATCAATTCCAGCAGCGCCAAAAAAATGCAGACCACTTCGGAACGGCTGCTGGCGCCGGCAAACAATTCCGAAAACTTCACCACGGCCTGCTCTGCCGTCAGTTTGAGCAGGCCTTCGATCTTTTCGCTCACCGTCCATTTGTCATCGAAGATCTCGCGCCAATCCTCGCGCCGGCCGATTCGCTTGAGCACGCCATTGATGGCGTTGATGAGATCGAAAAGGGACGCTTCCGGCCGGCGCGCGGCGGGCATCGGAAGATCGGGCCGCGCCGGCAGGCGGGGATAAATGTTTTCCTGCTCGATTTCGCGCTGCTGGAGCAAGGCGGCGGCGTCCTTGAATTTTTTATAGGCGACCAATTGGCGGATCAGTTCCCAGCGCGGGTCTTCGCCTTCCTCCTCTTCGCCGGGGGGCGCTTGCAGGTCCTTGGGCAGCAACTCGCGGCTCTTGATATACATGAGGGTGGAGGCCATGACCAAAAATTCCCCGGCGACCTCCAAATCCAGCAGCCGCATCACTTCGATATATTCGATGAATTGGGTGGCCAGCTTGGTGAGATTGACCTGGTAAATATCCACCTCCTCCTTCTTGATGAGGTGGAGCAGCAGATCCAGCGGCCCCTCAAACACTTCGAATTTGATTTTGTATTCGGCCATGGCGAATGCCCGAATGCTAGAACTCCGCCCGGCGGTTTGGCAACTTAGAATAGTGAATTGTCAATAGTGAATTGTGAATGGAGAATTGTGAAATGAAGACAGCCCCCCTTTTCCTGAAAGACCCCAACGGAGTGTTGGAGTGCTGGAGTGCTGGGGTGTCGGAGTGTTTGTGCGTTAGGAAGTGCTTTTCCCATCACTCCGCTACGCCATTACGCCAGTTACCCTCCTCCAAGAAATCCGCAATCCGCAATCCGCAATCCGCAACTCCCCCTCACCCCGCCAGCGCCTGTTTCTCCCCCGTCGCGCACTCCCGCCGCCAATGTTCCTCCCGATGGGCCAGTCCCAGCTCCGCCAGATAACCCGCGTGGATGGGCGTGGGGACGAGCACCGAACGGTCCGGGTTCATCTCGTGATCCAGGATGTCGGCCACATGGACGGCGGTCAGCGGGTGGAAACCCGGCCCGGCCAGTTGCCTGGGAGAATGATGCAACGCCACCGCCTCGACGATGGGCTGGGGCAGTCCCCAAATGCCCAGAAGACATCCGCCTAATTCCGCGTGGCCGGCGTTGGGGAAAAGTTGCGCTTCCGCGTCCCAGAAGGGGCATTTTTCCTCGCGCGCCAGGGCCAGCGCCTTGGCAAACAGTCCGGGCAGGTTGGCGCAGAAAAGTAATTTGCCGATGTCATGGAGCAATCCGCCGGCGAAGGCCTGTTCGGCCACCTCCAGCCCGCCCATTTCCATCAAGGCGATTTTCTGCGCGATCTGGCCCGCGCTGACCGAGTGGCGCCAGAGCGCTTCGACGGAAAATCCTTGCAGTTTGGCGGGATCGAACGAGGCGACGGTGTGGGCGAGCAGGACCAGGGCTTTGGTGGTTTCCAAGCCGATGTAAGCGATGGCTTCCAGTGGCTGGCTGACCTGCAACTCCAGCCCGAAGACGGCGGAGTTGGCCAGTTGCAACACCTTGGCGGTGATCGCCGGATCCTGCGCGATCAGTTCGCCGATCTTTTCCAGGCTGGCGTTGGGCGAGCGGATTTCCTCCACCACTTTGAAATAGATGGTGGGCGGGCTGGGCACCTGGCGCATTTGCGCGATCAGTCCATGCACCGCCTGGCTGGGCAGCCAGACTTCGTGGGCGAAGGCCTGATCCAGCGCGTTGAGCAGGGTCCGGACGCCGAAAGGTTTCAACAGGTGGCGGTGCGGCTTGCCCATGCACTTGACGGTGTTTGCCGTGTCGGCGACGTCGGAGAGCACGAAGCGGTGGGCAGAAGGCTGGCGCTGCATGAACTGATCCAGCAACTCAAGCCCGCCCATGTCGGGAAGCAGAACCTCGGCCACCACGGCGGCAAAGCTGAATTGCGGCGCCAAGGCGAGCGCCTCCTGGCCGGTGCGGGCGCCATGGGCCACCCACTCCCCATCCCCGGCGGCGGTCTGGGCCTGGAATTCGTTCCAAAGAGCCTGGTCTTTGGCGACAAACAGAATGCGCTTCTTCATTTTGGCTTATCAAAGAGGGACGCCATGCCGGTGCCCCCGTCCTCGGTCATTCGACCTGTCTCTGCCCACCAATTATCGTCAGAACCGCCCCAAAACTTGAGCCCGGGGTGCAGGACAAAAATCTTCACCTCGCCGGTAGGGCGGCGCTGCTGCGCCGCCCAAAAGTTCAGGGCAGTGCGGCCGCTCTGCCCCCAGGAAGGTGACGGTTCTCGTCATGCGCCCGAAAGCACAACCGGCGACCCTTTCTGCTTGCGCCCGGAGGCCAGGGACTGGCAGATTCGGCGGAAGATGATCGCATTGCTTGGAGGATTTCTGTTGCTGGCCGTTTGGGCCGGCCCGGCCCTGGCCGGGGCTAACGGCCTGCAGCGCGTCCCCGTCTCCGGGGCCGACTATGTGCGGGTGGGGGAATGGGCCGAGAGGAACAGCCTCACCATGGTCTGGCGCAAGGCGGACGATTTCGTGGTGGTGAGCAACTCCGCCTCCGGCCTCCGATTGGAAACCGACTCGCGCAGTGCGCGCAAATCGCAGATTGGCGGCGTCCCGGTCTGGCTTTCCCTTCCCGCCATCCAGCGCGGCGGCGTGCCGTGGATTTCGCTGGCGGATGTGGAGACGACCTTGCAGCCGGTCTTGTTTCCGCAGAAGTCGCGCGCCCGCGTGCAAACCGTCTGCCTGGACCCCGGCCACGGCGGCAGCGACACAGGGGAGGTCGCGGGCGGCAATTATGAAAAGAAATATAATCTGCTGCTGGCCCTGGCCGTGGAGAAACTCTTGCAGGCGGAGGGTTTCAAGGTGGTTCTCACCCGCACCAACGATGTCTATGTGGACTTGGCGGAGCGCCCCGCCATCGCGGCCAAGGCGGGCGCCGACCTGTTTGTCAGCCTGCATTACAATTCCGGCCCCTCCGCGCTGCGCGGAGTTGAAGTCCACTGCCTGCCACCGGCCGGGATGAAGTCGAGCAACGCCGGCGGCGGACGCGGCGGCGACCCGGCTTACCCTGGGAACGCCCAGGACAGCCGCAACATTCTCCTGGCCTATCAGGTTCTCAAGTCCATCAGCACCGCCCTGCCTATCGAGGTCATCGGCGTAAAGCGGGAACATTACAAGGTTCTGCGAGAGGCTCACATGCCGGCCATCCTCATCGAGGGCGGCTTCATGACCGACCCGCAGGACGCGAAAAGAATATACGACGCCGATTTCCGCCAGCGCATGGCCCGGTCCATTGCGGATGGCATCCTGGCCTACAAAAAGGCCGTGGAGGAAACCGGGCCGGTGGCTGTGCCGGGAAGTTTGCAAGTCAGTTCGCCGGGCCGAGGCAACCGGTGATTGCCGGCTGGGCGAGGAAGGCAGGGCGGGCAGTCCCCCCGGTGTGCCGTAGCCTCGGCGAAGGCACATGCCCGCCGCGGCGCGCACGGAGTGCGCGCCCTCCCATCCAAGACAGACGCGTCACGGGCCGCGGGTTGCAGGGGCGGGGCCGGGATTAAGATTAGGATTAAGATTAAGATTAAGAGTTAAGAACTCACTGGGAAGACGGTCTGGAAAACGGCGCGGATGGCGGCGCGGATTTGCTTCAGCTCATTCATAAATTCGGCGGCGCTGTTAAATCCGCAACGCACGGCGACGCGGTAGAGCGGCGCGTCTTCATCAGGCAATTCGGTTTCAGGCTCAAAACTCCACAGCCGGAGAATGCCTTCCATGCGGCGAAGCCGGGCGTAGTTCTGCAGGAGGGATTGGCCGCCGTCGGGCGGGAGCAGCCCCTCGTCCACGGCGCGGCGCAAGGCCCGCATGGTGTCAGGCTCCAGCCAGCCTGCTGTCAAACAAAATGTCTGCGCCAGGAATTCCGCGTCCATCAGCCCGCCCGCCCCCGTCTTGATGGCCAGATGGTCCCGGCCCGGCGTCGTGCGCTCCTGGATGGTGCGCTGGCGCATGCGGGCGATTTCCGCCTTCCACGCCGGGGTGAAGGCGGCCAGGCCGGCCTGCGGTTTGGCGGCGGAGGAAGGAAGCACAAAACCCGCGGCGACGTTTTGCGGGGTGAAGTTGGCCAGGGCGCCGGCCAGTTGCTGAAACTGCCCGCCGAGGGTCATGTCGCCGGCAATGGGGCGGATGCGGGTCAGGGCCTGGATTTCCCAGAGGGCGGCGCGGCGGCGATAGTAATCTTCGCAGGCGTCGAGCGTATTGACCAGCAGGCCCTTTTCGCCGTCGGGCCGCAGCCTGGTGTCAATACGAAAAACAAGGCCCAGCTCGGTTGGCCGGGAGAGCAAGTCCATGACCGCGGCGGCCAGCGGCTGGCAGGCGGGAAGGTTCTTCGCGCCGGCGGGGGCCACAAAAAGGACATCGAGGTCCGAGCCGTAGCCGACCTCGGCCCCGCCCAATTTGCCCAGGCCAATAATGGAGAAAGGGGCCGCGGCCAGACGCTGCTGGCGGCAGACCACTTCCAGCGCGTATTGCAGGCAGGCGGCGGCGAGGGCGGAAAGTTCCAGGAGGTTCTGCTCGAAATTGGCCAGACCCAAAATGTCGCGCAGGCCGATGCGCATCAATTCGGCTTCGTGATAGCGGCGCAACCAGCGGAATTGGTCCTTGTCCTCCAGGCCGTAGCGCAGGTCATGGAGGGTTTCCCCGGTGGTTTTCTGACGGCGCAACCGGCCGCTGGCTTCCAACTCGTCCACCAGGTCCGGGGTGCGGATGGCTCTTTCCGCCAGAAATTCGGAACGGTCAAACAGGAGCAGAAGCAGGTCAAAGAGCGACGGTTTCTGCGTCCACAATTCGCAAAGCATGGCGCGCGCGCCGTAGGCCTCCATGAAGCTTTGCAGCCGCACCATCACGCGGTCCGGATCGGAGAGCCGCGGCCGGGCGGCGGAAGCGGGGCCGGGTTCCGGCGGGCAGAGGGCGAAAAACCTCGGGAGCAACTCGCGGGCCAGTTCGGCGGTGCGGGGTGAGACATGAACATAACCCGGCCCGTTGACGAACATTTCGACCATGCGGAAGGCGCGGTCCACATCGCGGAAATGGTGGCGGGCCAGCCATTGCTTCCAGGCCGCTTCGTCGGCGAAATCACCGGGCAGCGCGGAGGATGGGGCGGGTTCTCCGCCGCCCAGGATTTTCTCGTAGAGGCGGCGGATTTGGCCGGAGTGGGCCTGGCGGGCGGACTCAAAAGCTGACAAGGACTCGAATCCCATGAGGCGGGCCAGCCGTTCCCGGGCGTGGCGGGCGGTGGGCAGGGTGTGGGTTTGCTGGCCGGCCTCCATCTGGAGGCGGTGTTCGACGTCGCGCAAAAACAGGTAGGCCTCCGCCAACTGTTTGGCGTCGGCGGCGGAAAGGAGATGGTAGGCGGCGAGCTTTTCCAGGGTGGGAACGGTCGCGGCCCCCTGAAGAAAGGGTTGGCGTCCGGCGTGGAGCAGTTGCAAGGTCTGGACGATGAACTCGACTTCGCGGATGCCGCCGCGGCCCAATTTGACATTGCGCTCCAGTTCGCCGGCTTTGACGACTTCGTTCTCCAGGCGGGATTTCATGGAAGTGACGCCGCGAAAAGTGCCCTCGCCCAGCGAGCGGGGATAACGAAAGGGCTGGATCATCTCCAGAAATTCCGCGCCCAATTCCGCGTCGCCGGCGACGGGGCGCGCTTTGATCAGCATCATGCGCTCCCAGGTCTGGCCCCATTGCGCGTAGAAAGTCTCGAAGCTGGCGAGGGAGCGGACGAGCGGGCCGGCCGGGCCTTCCGGGCGCAGGCGCAGGTCCACGCGGAAAAGCGCGCCCTGCGGCGTCAGGCGGGTGGCTTCGGCGATCATCCTTTCGGCCAGGCGGGTGAAGAAGACATGGCTGGCCATGCTTTGGCCGGTTTGTTCGCGGTGACGCGGGCGCGTTTTGAAAACATGCCCCTCCTCGCTGTAAAGAAAAATAACGTCCACGTCCGAACTGTAATTGAGTTCCTGCCCGCCCAGCTTGCCGAGGCCCAGGACGCAAAACTGGGTGGGCTGCCAGCGGCCATCGGCGGCGGGATGGAACGGCCGGCCCAGACGCCGGACAAGCGGTTGCAGGCAAAGGCGAAAAACCGCGTCCAGGCAGGCATCGGCCACGTCGGAAATTTCGCGGGTGATTTCCAGGGTGGGGCCGAGGCGGGCCAGGTCGCGCGCGGCGATGCGCAACATTTCGCGCTGTTTGAATTCGCGCAATTTGACGAAGGCGGGTTCGATCCCGTCCCGGTCCAGGGCCGGTTTGAGCCACTGCTCGATTTCGCGGCGCAAGCCCTGCTCGCGGCGGGGATGCTGGAGCGCGCCGGGTTCGAGAAGCGGCCCCAGCCATTCGGGGTGCGCGGCGAGCAACTCGCCCGCCAGTTGGGAGCCGGCCAGGAGGGAAGCCAGGATGCGCGCCTGCTCGGCGGTTGGCTGCTTGAGAATGGAAGCGGCCCCGCTTTCGCGCAAACGGGCCAAGCCGGCGCCCGCCCGCGGCGGGTCGGCGCATGCGACCATGGCTTTGGCCAGCGTTTGCGACTGCATGGGTGCAATGTAAGGTTTTGCCCAAAAACTGCAATCCAAGCCGCTGCCGGCCCCAGGAGACAGGGAGCATTTCACTTTGTTGGGTGCTTCTCTGGCGTGGGCTGGATTTCAGCGGTTGAGACGATTGAGAATTTGTCATTGAGAATTTGTCATTTGTCATGTAAACAACTTCAGCATGACGCCCCAACAACTCTCCGAGCGATTGTGGCAGTTGGCGGCCCGCGTCGCCAAGGTGGTGGACGCGCTGCCCGAGACCCGTGTCGGTCGGCACGTCGCCGGCCAAATTGTCCGCAGCGGGATCGCGGCGGCGCCAAACTACGATGAAGCCCGTTCCGGGGAGAGCAGGGCGGATTTCGTTCACAAGGTCAATGTGGCGCTGAAGGAGTTGGTCGAAACCCGTGGTTGGCTCAAATTCATCATTCTGGCCGGGTTGCTTCCGGCCAAACGGGTGGCCGTCCTGGTGGAGGAGTGCGACCAGCTTTGCCGCATCCTGGGAAAATCCATTGCGACGGCCAAAGCCGGCAGAAGACAGATGCCCGGCGATTGTTTGGGTACCCGTTTTCCAATAACCGATGACAAATTTTCAATGACCAATTCTCAATTGAAAGGTCCGAGATCTTGAATCGCTTCTTCCCCGACAGGAGTCACCCGAAAATCTGAAATGCACCCCGGAGAAGGCAATCTAAATTGCACGGTTGACACAATGCCGCCGGGCGGTATCCTCTTGCACTCCGGGTCGCGGATTCACCGTGGTCGGCAGGTCGCCTCCGATAGGGGGCGGCATTACTATATACGAAAACATGAAACGCCAGTATCAACCGTCGAAAATCCGGCGCAAACGCCAGCACGGCTTTTTGAATCGCAATTCCAAGAAGAGCGGGCGCGCTATTTTAGCCAACCGCCGCCGCGTGGGCCGGAAACGCCTTACCCCCGTTTGACGCGCCATGTCCGGGGACTCTCCTGCCGCCTTGGGCTTCCCGCGTTCCCGCCGCTTGAAGCAGCAGGGCGAATTCGCGCGCGCACGCGCCCAAGGCCAGCGCCTGATCTGCGGCTGCCTGATTGCCAATGTCCTGCCGCGCCCCGGCCTCCTGGCGGCCCGACTCGGCGTGGTCACAGGGAAAACAGTGGGCAACGCCGTCGCGCGCAACCGGGCGCGCCGGCTGATGCGCGAGAGCTTCCGCCTGCACCAGCATGAACTGGCCGGGCCGGTGGATTTGGTGCTGGTGGCGCGCCCTTCTATCGCGGGCAAAAAGCTGGCGGAGGTGGAACGCGATTTTCTGCGGGTCTTGCGGCAGGCCCGGACAGGCGCCCAATGAATGTGGCACAACGAATGATAATTTTGCTGATTCGCGGTTATCAGGCGGTCATTTCACCCGCGTTGGCGGTTTTTTTTGGCCCGGCGGGGCGGTGCCGTTACACGCCCTCCTGCTCCCAGTACGCCCTCGAGGCCATCCGCCGGCACGGTGTCGTGGCGGGCGGCGTGTTGGCGGCCAGACGGCTTTGCCGCTGCCATCCCTGGGGCGCCCACGGCGATGATCCAGTTCCACCTCTTAATCCTAATCCTAATCCTAATCTTAATCCTAATCCTAATCTTAATCCTAATCCTAATCTTAATCCGATGGAGCGGAAATTAGGATTAGGATTGAGATTGGGATCAGGATTGGGCAGATTAGGATTAAGATTAGGATTAAGATTAAGAGGATTAGGATTAAGGTTAGGATTTGGTTCGCACTCAAAAATCCCCCCCGGGCATGGATCGTAAATCACTTCTCATTTTAGCCGTCGCGATCGTGGTGCTGTTCGTGCTCTGGGGGCTGACGGATCGTTTGTTTCCGCCCATCCCGTTGCCGGCCGCGCCGCCGGCCCCCGCGAGCAATCAAACCGCCAATCCGCAACCGGCGGAGGGCGCCGGGACCAATCCCCTGGCGCCAACTCCGGGCGCTCCCGCCAATCCGCCGCCCGCCGCCCTGTCCAATCCTTCGCTTCCCGAGGTCACGCTGGCCGTCTCCAACCAGGATTTGATTTTTCATTTCACGTCCAAAGGAGGCGGGTTGAAGGAGATCGCCTTGCGCAATACGAATTATCCGGCGGTGGTCCACAGCACCCTCCAGGCGACGGACGAACGCAATTTTGCCACTTTGAATTCCAAGGCCCCGGCGCCCATTCTGGCCATGCTGGGCGAAGACGCCCAGGGCGGCGATGACTACACGCTGACCCAACCGTCCAACGCCGTGGTCCGCGCCGAAAAGACGCTGGCCGGCGGCTTGCGCGTGGTCAAGGAGTTTGATACCGGGTTCTGCGGCACCAATTATCTTTTCACCGCCAGAATTTGGCTGGAAAACACCTCCTCCAACCCCTTGCCCATCCCGCGGCGCGAAGTGGTCGCCGGCACGGCCACGGCCATCGGACCGCTGGACGATCTGACCACCCTGGGCGCGATCTGGTACAACGGCGAGAAATCCGCCGATATCGGTGCCGGCTGGTTCGCCAACCGGACGCTGGGCTGCTTTCCGGGAACGCCCCGCACGGAATTTGAAGAGGGCGCCAGCAACGTCGTCTGGGCGGCCATGCACAGCCAATACTTCGCCTTGGCGGCCATCCCCTCCCGGCCCGCCCCGGGCCTCGTTATTCGCAATATCAAGCTGCCGCCGCCCGACACCAACGGCGTGGCCGCCGGCCAGCGCCTGATGCCGACCAACAACTACGAGGGCTACCAAACCGCTTTCGTTTATCCCGCCGCCCATCTCGACCCGGGCCAGACCCTGGAACAATCCTTCACCTTTTACGCCGGTCCCAAGGAATACAACGGGCTGGTGAAAATTGGCCACTTCATGGGAAACAATCTGGACCTGGTGATGGGCTTCACCGGCTTTTTGGGCTTTGGATTCTGCTCCAAGGTGCTGCTCCTCTGGATGAACGGCCTCCATGACTACCTTCGGTTGTCCTATGGACTGTCCATCATTGCCATCACCGTGATTATCAAGCTGGTTTTCTGGCCCATGACCGCAGCCAGCACCCGCTCGCAAAAGCGGCAGCAGGCCATTGCGCCCCAACTCAAAGCCATCGCTGACAAGTATAAGGATGACCCGCTCAAGAAGCACCAAAAGACAACCGAGCTTCTCAAGGAGCACAAGATCAGTCCGCTGGGCAGTTGCCTGCCCATGCTCATTACCATTCCCGTTTTCTTCGGCTTTTATTCCATGCTGCGCAACGCCATTGAATTGCGCGGCGCCCCTTTTCTCTGGGCTTCCGATCTGACCCTGCCGGACACCATCTTTGTCATCGCCGGCTTTCATGTCAACCCGCTGCCCTTGATCATGGGCGCCACCCAACTGTGGCAGTCCCTGTTGACTCCGCCTTCCCCGGGCATGGATCCGGGCCAGCAGAAGATCATGCGCTGGATGCCGCTGCTTTTTGTCGGCATTTTTTACCGGATGTCCTCCGGCTTGAACCTTTATTACACCGTGTCAAACCTCCTCACCATCGCCCAAACCAAGATCACCAAAATGGGCCCCGATCCCGCCGCCGCCCCGGCCAGGCTCCTGGCCCCCGCGCCCCAGAAAAAGAAGTAGCCAAACAGAGCGGATGGCCTATACTCTGTCCCGTGCCAGCTTATTGAACGATCCGAACGCATTGCACAACTTATGGCCGCGCAACCCAAAGAAACCCTCACCCAACTGCTCAAACTCCTCGGTTTCGAGGCGACTGTGGAGGAGCATCTTCTTGACGACGGCATCTTTCTCGATGTCAAAACCGACGATTCCGGCCGCTTGATTGGCCGGCAGGGCCAAACCCTTTCCGACTTGCAATATGTGACCAATCGCCTGCTCTTCCATCAGGACCAGACGGTGCCCAAGGTCATGGTGGATGTGGGCGACTACCGGGCCAAGGCCCGCGACACCCTGGTGCAAAAGGCCATGGCCGCCGCCGAGAAAGTCCGCCGCTGGGGCGACGTGGTGGAACTGGAGCCGATGAGCGCGTTTGACCGCCGGATTATTTACAGCGCCTTGAAAGAAAGCCCGGGCATCGAAGCCGCCAGCGTCGAGGTCGAAGGCACCAACAAAAAAGCCATCCTGCTCCGCCCCAAACATTAATTCCCCTGGCGGTATTTCGGCAACTGGTCCGCTCCCGGCGCGACCCGGTCCAGGTTGGGCGTCACATCCGCGTTGACATTGCGCACGGCCCAGTTGATTCCGCCCAGCAGAACTTGCTGGAAAACCGGGTTGCTCCACACGTCCTCGCGATGTCCCATGCTGGTGTAAAACACCCGCCCTGCGCCATACGGATGCGCCCAGGTGACCGGATAGGGCGGACGGTCGTAGCAATAATCCCCGCCGGTCTTCTGCATCTTCGAGGTGTCCTGCATCAGGATGACATGCAAGTCTTTGGCAAAATTCTTTATCGTGTACCATTCCTCCAACGGGCCAAAATCGGGCGGCAGCGCCTCCACCCCCGGGAATTCCGCATCCGCGCAAATCATCCCGGCCTTTTGCTGTCCCCCATGAATCATGAACTCCCCGCCGATCATCTGGATGTAGGGATCCACATTGGTGCCGTCGTTCCGAAATCGCGCCGCGTCAATATTCAGGTTGCCGGGCGAGTGAAACGTGTCCGTCGCGCTATGCACGCCCACAAACCCCTTCCCCTGCTTGATGGCGGCGAGCAACGCCGCCTTTCCCCCCGCGGGCATCGGCGGGTTATGGTCCGTGCCGCTGGTGGTCAAGTCGCCCGTCGTATAAAAGAGGAAGGCGTCATACGGGGCGATATTCTCCGCCGTGAACAGCCCGCCGTCCTTGCTGAAAGTGAATGCCAGGTTGTTCGACTGCCCCAGCCCTTTCAGCGTCTCTTCCGCAAAACTCAACTTGTCCCCGGTCCGGTGTATGGCCGAGTGTTCGTAGTTGGACGACTTGGAAAAAACCAGGATCTTTTTGGCCGGCTTTGATTCCGGCTGGGCGGAGCCAGCCCAAGCCGGGGCCGCTATCAGGCTGGCCAGCGCCAAAGTGAAGATTTTCATAATGGATTAAGAATTCCCCTTACGGCCGGTTGAGGACGGTGTTATAGGTTTTGGAAACGCCGGTGGCGGGAATGGAAACGGTGTAGGTCTTGCCGGTGGGATCCACGGAGCATTTGATGTAGTTGCCCACGCAGTTGGCCGCAAGATTGGCGATGTACTGGTCGTCGGTGTTGACGTTGTTGGTGCCCCGCAAGTTCTTATGGATTTGCCACATCGTCTGGATGGAGGGCACGCTCCGCAACGTGGCCAGCGTTTCGGCGTCGGCGCCCTTGCGCGGCCCGTTGCTCATCACCGACACCGTCGGCGACAGGCTGCGAACCAGAAGCGGGTTGTTGCTCAGGTTCAGGCCATGATGATCCACCTGGAAAAGATCCACCGTCCCAACCGGGTTATACGGGCAGACCAGTTTGGCTTCCATGTTCCAGGTCAGGTCGCCGCCGACGAAAAACTTGAAGGGGCCGAATTTCAACAGCATGACGATGCTGTTGGCGTTGTCGGTCGTATCCACCGCATGCTCCACCCCCTCGGAACACACCACATTAGTCGTCGCGTTGGCCGGAACCATGTATTGTTTGCGCGCGCCGACGCAGTACAAAGTCAGGGGCGCGGCGCCGCTGGATTGGTTCAGTGGAATCACCTCGCCCAACTGCATCACGCTCCGGCTGCCCGCCGCGATATCCCGGTACGGCTGGATGTCCCTGGCAAACTGCGCGTCGTGGCTGGCCACCCCGTCCGAATCGTGGTCGGGAATGCCGTTGTCCAGTATTTCTCCGATCGGCATCAGCTTGGCCACGTCCGCCGCGCCCCCAAAATGGTCCATGTGAAAGTGGGTGAGAATGAGGTAATCAATCTTGCTCACCCCGGCGGCGATGGCCTCCTTATGGATGCGCTCGGCGCTGGTGTCCGTTTGGCCCGCCCGGCTGGGATTGCCGGTGTCAATCAGAACCGATTCCCCGGCCGGCGTGACGATCAGGGTGCCGGCGCCCCCTTCCATGTCGGTCCAATAAATGTCGAGCGTGCCGGCGGCCCGCGCGGAGACGGCGGCGGCCAGGGTTATTGTCAATGCTAATAATGGGGCGGCGTATTTATTCATGGCGATGGCTTTCTAGGTTGATCGGCGCCGGCCAGTCCAGGCGGACCGTCCCGGGCGCTGAATTGGGTTTGAGCGGGCTGGGAGACATATTGGGGGCGCAGGGCGGCCCGTTGCGCATCCAGGGCGTTGAGTTTTCGGCAGGCGGCGTTGCGCCCCCCGGCCAGTTGCGGCGGGATGTTCTTGACCGCCAAGGGGGCGGCGCCGGGACGGGTGTCGCCCAGATAGTTTTGCACGGTGGAAAGATAGAGGTCGAGCAACGGCCGCAACTCAGGAGTGATCTGCCCGCGCAAGAGCAACAGCTTCTCCGCGACGCGCTGCAACGCGGCCTCCGCCTGGGCCGGCTCCCAGGTGTTGATGACTTCCTGCAGGGTGATTTCCGCCTGGGCCGGGAGGCGGTCGGGGCTGAAACGCACTTCCACCGGGACATCCAGAGCCTGCTGGAGCCGGCGCCAACTGTCGCGCAGGCTGAAGCGGGCGGCGAAATCAACGTCGGTGAAATGGACGCAGGCCAGTTCCCACCATTTTTCCACATCCAGCAGCCGGTTAAAATGAGGAGCGAAGGCCTGGAGAAAAGCGGTCTGCCAGTTGAGATGTTGCGGGAGGTTGTCAATCATCTCGTCCAGGCAGCGATGGCCATCCTTCAAGCGCAGCAGTTCCTCCACGAAAAGTTGCGCGCAACCGGCATAGAGATCGTAATTCTCGCCGGCCAGTCTTTCCGGTTCCGGCCAGCACAGCTCCTGAAAGGTGAGCGGTTGCTGCCGGCGCAGTTGGTCGCGGACACGTTCCAGTCCCGGCAGCCTGATCTGGTTGGTGACCAGACGCGACTGGGGCCGGAGAAGGAAGATGGGCAGGTTGTCCGCCTGCAAATGCGCGCTGAGGCCGGTGACAAGCCAGAGGGGGACTTCGGCCGATTGGGCGCCGGCGCGGCGGTTGGCCGTTTCCGTGAGGAGCGCCTTGACAATGGCGCGAAAGAGGAGCCGGGGTTCGATGGGCGAAGGCAGGGTCAACCGATAGTTCCAGCCTTTCGGATCATACTCGCCTGCCAGGACCGGGCTTTGACCTTCCTGCGCGGCGGGGTTGATGAGCAGGGTGATGCTGCCCCGCCATTGGTCGCGCCGGCCCAAGGTCATCAGATACGCCTCCTTGATCCTCTCGCAGGAAATCACCAGCAAGGACGGGTCCAGGGGTAGTTTGGCATCGCTGTACGGCCGCAGGGTGGCATTGAGGATGAACCCGTCCGGCACGACGGATGGCTGCGAAATGTCCATCGGCAAGCCCGCCCCCCGCGGGGCCACCGCCAGGAACTGGCCCGATGCGCTGCGCGCGGTCAGCACGTCCGCCCCCGGCTGGGCGTCAGCCCGGCACAGAGCCAGCCCGCAACAGATTCCCATGACCCAAATTCTCATCATCTCAAACCTATGCTGGTGCAACAATGCCTGCTTGGCCAGACTATTTTGGCGGCGGAGGGATGGCGGCGCGATCGGCCGCATCTCAGCTTTGTCGAGCCTTGCTGCTGGCGCAACGGAATCTTGGGTAATTACAAATGACAAATTCTCAATGGCAGATTCTCGATTTCCGGCCCGGAGTGAACCCTTATGGGTTCTCCGGATTGAAAATCGGTCATTGAAAATTGGTCATTGGTTATCTCGGTGCGCCGGCGGCGTTCCATCCCCCCGCGCGCAGGCTTGCGCTGGCCGCCGCCGGGGCTACATTTTTGCGCATGGTGAGCACCACCAACACAGGGCGCGAGCGGCTTCCCGCCTCGCGTTCCTCGAGCCAGCCCGCGCCCCGGCCGGTTTTTGTCACCACCCATTGGTCGGTGGTGTTGCATGCCGGGCGCGGCGACAGCGCGCGGGCCGGGCTGGCGCTGGCGCGGCTTTGTCAAACCTATTGGTATCCTCTTTACGCCTCGGCGCGCCGCCGCGGCTATCGGGCGCATGATGCCCAGGATCTGACGCAGGAATTCTTCTCCCGCCTGCTCGACGGGCGGTTGCTGGCCCGGGCCGATCCCGGTCGCGGCCGCTTCCGCTCCTTTCTCCTCGCCTCCATGAACCACTTTCTGGCCAACGAATGGGAAAAGGCCCGCGCCGGGAAACGCGGCGGCGGCCATCCGGCGCTCTCCCTTGATTGGGCGGCGGCGGAGGAACGCTACGACTTGGAACCGGCGGACGACGCCACCCCGGACAAGGCATTCGACAAACAATGGGCCTTGCGGCTGCTGCAAGCGGTTTTGACGCGCCTGGAGCAGGAATATCAGCGCGAGGGCAAGGCCGCTTTGTTTGGCCTGTTGAAGAAATGCTTGACCGGGGCGCGCGAATCGCAACCTTACCTGGTATTGGCCGCGCGCATGGGCCTGAGCGAAGGCGCCATTAAAGTTGCGGTGCATCGGCTGCGGCGGCGATATCGCGACCTGATTCGGGAGGAGATTGCCCAGACCGTCGCCGCGCCGGAGGAGGTGGAGAGCGAGATGCGCCACCTCCTGGAGGCGCTGGCGGGAGGGTGAGGCTTGCTTGATTCCTAATCCTAATCTTCTTAATCCTCAAATCCGGTCTTCATTGAGCCTTTGGCATCGCGGTTACCTGCCATATACCGCGTTAGAGCGGGGGAGCGGGCGCGTCGCGGTAGCTTTTTACCACCCACTCGCTCAGGATTTTGTCGGGGGCCTCAACCGCGTCCGCGTCAATCGTAAATTCAGCCTGGCCGGTGTTCTTGGAGACGAGTTTGAGGCCGAATTGAAAATCCTTGAAACGCGCGGCGCACAGTTCCCGCACCGCCACGCCCTGCTCGAAGGCGAGGGTGACGAGGCGCTCGGCCGCCGCGTCGGTGAAGCGCAGGCCCAGTTGGTGGTTCTCGCCGAAGCGCCGGGCAAAATCATGGGCCAACTGGCGCGCCACCACCCGCTCTTCTTTTTCGTGCTCGGCCAGGAGCTTTTGCAAATCGGCCGCCGGATTGTCCACCAGTTCGCGGGTCACGACGAAGCGGCGGACTTTGGTGGAGGGCAGCTCGAATTTGAAGTCGCGGAAGATGCGTTCGCAGACGGTCATCAGGCCGCGCGCGCCGGTGGTTTCGGCGGAGGCCAGTTCGGCGATGCGGCGCAGGCCGTCGTCGCCAAAGAGGACCTCGATGCCATAGGCGGAAAAGGTCTGTTCGTATTGCCGGATGATGCTGCCTTCGGAAGTCTTGAGGATGGTGAACAGGTCTTCGGCGGAGAGTTGCTGGCAGACGACGCGCACGGGGAGGCGCCCGATGAATTCCGGCTCGAAGCCGAACTCAATGAAATCGCGGGTCTGGGCCTGGTCGAGCCAGGAGGTTTCGGCGCCGGGCTGAGGCTGGCTGGCGGCGCTGAAGCCGATGGTGGTGGAACGGAGGCGTTTCTGCACCAGTCTCTCCAAACCGTCAAACCCGCCGCTGACGATGAAGAGAATGTGGCGGGTGCTGATGGTGGAAGGTTGGCTCTTGCCGCGCTGGGAGAGGTCCATCATCGCCTGGATTTGCCCGCTGATGTCGTTGGGCGAGCGGGCGGGGACCTCGGTTTCCTCCAGAAGTTTCAGCAGGTTGGTTTGCACGCCGCGCCCGCTCACGTCCCGCCCATTCATGTTGGGCGCGCCGGCTATTTTATCAATCTCGTCAATGTAGATGATGCCGTATTGGGCCTTTTCAACATCGCCGTCGGCGCGGCGGAGGAGTTCGCGCACCAAGTCTTCGACATCGCCGCCGACGTAGCCGGTTTCGGAGAACTTGGTGGCATCGCCCTTGACGAAGGGGACGCCGATGAGATCGGCGGCGCTGCGGATGAGGTAGGTCTTGCCCACCCCGGTCGGGCCGATGAGAATTATGTTTTGCTTGGCGTAATTGGGCGTGTCTTTCCCCTCGCGGGCCATGCGGACGTGATGATAGTGGTCGCAGAGAGCCACGCTGAGGACTTTTTTGGCCTCCTCCTGTTTGATGACGAAGCGGTCGAGGAAGGCTTTGACTTCGCGGGGCGTTTTATCGAAATGGAACTCCTCTTCGGGCGGAGCGGGAGGCGAAGACACCGCGGCGCCGGTGGGTTCGGGTTTGGGCATGGAGCCGCCAGCCAGGTGCTGGCGCATGAATTCCTGCAATTGGCGCTGGAATTCCTCCGGCGAGGGCGGGCCGTTGAGAACTGGTTTCGGCATCATCGTTCCTCAACTTAAACCACACCGCCCGCCCTTGGCAACAAGGCGCATGAAAGAATCTTCACCTTCCTGG
>Ga0326728_10000847_pt1 | contig 115208 bp, 106 predicted proteins | sample MB3enrmetagenome_FD_207602 | JGI IMG/M metagenome (GOLD analysis project Ga0326728, IMG submission 207602) | Lab enriched peat soil microbial communities from McLean, Ithaca, NY, United States - MB31MN | ecosystem: Environmental > Terrestrial > Soil > Wetlands > Peat | place: USA: New York... | reverse complement strand
AGCGCGGAGTGAATGACAGTCAAACAAAGAATGAACGACAGTCAAACAAAACTGGAATTGACAGCAAGCCGCAAAAGTCGCGCTTATTTTCAGCGCTCCGTGGTCTAAAGGATGGGGTCCACCTCAGACCCCTGTTTTTCTGCAAAATGCGGCCTTTTTTTGGAGGCAAAATTTGTAAGCTGCTTACGCTGTGCGTGTTAGCGTGGCAAATCGCAATGAAAGTCAGGAGGGACAAGACAGAAGGGAAGTCAGAGGAATGTTCGGCAGCGGAATGTTCGGCAGGGGAATGGCAGGCAAGGGAATAAGAGTTCAAACGCTTCTGCCAATGAACCGGTGACCTGGCGGGATCCAGCAGTGCTCATCATCAATTGGACAAAACTATGGTGACGCCTTTTTCTGCCCTGACCGCAAAAAGTGTCAAAAGTGAGGACCGACACCGGCACGACACCGGCACGACACCGGCACTACGATTACGCACCCGTTTCGGGAGCATTGACGAGGGAGTGCAAATCACAGTAATATGGGACCAACGTGGGCCTGATGACGACAGCCGAAGCGGCCGTTTTCCTCAGAGTGACGCCTGGTCGGGTTCGTCAGTTGATACGCGAGGGACAATTGAAGTCAGAAAAACGCGGACGAGACCATTTTCTGGACCAAGCTGAGGTGGAACGGTTCGATAAGCACGACCGCCGAAAAGGCGGCAGGCCCCGAAAGCGCGAAAAAGATTGCCGCGTGCGTTAGAGTTATTTAGATTTTGTTAATGATTGCACTGCCAAAGAAGGGCTGAGAGAAACCTTCATGAAAAGAACCTTTTGCGGCCTGCTGGCGCTGGTTTGCCTGCAAGCTTTGGCAGCGACAGACGAAGCTCCCGCCCAACGCCAGGCGCGGATGAAATGGTGGAGGGAGGCGCGGTTTGGGATGTTCATCCACTACGGTCCGGTGGCGCTCACGGGACAGGAGATCAGTTGGTCGCGCGCCAATTCAAATCCCAAATGTCCGAACAATGGTCCGACGCCGGTGGAGGTCTATGACAACCTCTACAAAAACTTTAACCCGACAAATTTCAAAGCCGCCGACTGGGCCGGCCTGGCCGAAGCAGCGGGGATGAAATATGTCGTGCTCACGGCCAAACACTGCGACGGCTTCCTGTTGTGGGATTCAAAGGTGGATGGCTACAACATCATGGCCACGCCATTCAAACGGGATCTCTGCGCGGAGTTGGCGAAGGCGGTGCGCAAAGACGGGTTGCGAATGGGCTGGTATTTTTCGCCGATGGACTGGCGGGACCCTGATTGCCGCACGGCGAACAACGACCGATTTGTCAAAAAAATGCAAGATGAATTGCGGGAATTGGTTACGAATTATGGCAAGATTGACGTGCTCTGGTTTGACGGCGACGGACAACCCGCGGTGTGGGATCCGACCCATACTTACGCACTGGTGCGCGGGCTGCAACCGCAGATCATCATCAACGACCGTCTCTCAATTGATCACAATCCGAATGAAGACTTCTACACGCCGGAGCAGCGCATCGGCGCTTATGATGACAAAGCCCCGTGGGAAACCTGCATGACGCTCGGCACGCAATGGTCGTGGAAACCGGACGACAATATCAAATCGGCGGGCGAAGTCATTCGCATTTTGGCGCAATGCGCCGGCGGCGACGGAAATCTTTTGCTGGATGTGGGTCCGATGCCGGATGGACGCATTGAAGCGCGTCAAGTCGCCGTGTTGAAAGAAGTCGGAGCGTGGCTGGAGAAAAACGGTGAAAGCATTTACGGCACGCGCGGCGGCCCGTGGAAACCGACCAAAGCCATCGCCAGCACCCGCAACGGAGGCACAGTTTATCTTCATATCATGCGATGGAACGACGACGAAATCGAGTTGCCGGACATCGCCCGCAAAATCAAATCCGCCTCATTGCCAAGCGGCGGCGAAGTCAAGGTTGAGCAACAAGATGGAAAACTCACGGTCATCGTTCCCGCCGCCGGGCGCAAGGGGGCCGATACGGTCGTGAAATTAAAACTGGACGGTTCGGCGATGGATTTGCCGGCTTTGGCTTTGCTGCCCAGAGTCAAAGCCGCCGCGTCGAATGTCTATCAAAACGATGAATCGGATTATGGCGCGCAGAACGCGTTTGATGGAGATGACCAAACACGTTGGGCGACTGATGGTGGAACAAAGCAGGCGTGGATTGCCGCGAGTTTTGAAAAGAACCAAACCATTCATGGCGTGCGCGTTGAGGAGGCCTACGCTGGACGGGTGCAAAAGTTTGAGTTCCAATATCGTGAAGGCGACGATTGGAAAACGATTTTCAGCGGCACCACTTTGGGTGAGACATTTGAGAAGAGTTTTGAGCCGGTGACGGCGCGTGAATTCCGGCTGAACATTCTCGATGCCACCGACGGCCCAACGATCAACGAAATCGAATTTCTCAAGAAATAGCGCCGGGTGTCGTTGGCAAAAATTCCATCCGGCTCGAAAAAGCCCGGCTGCCGGCAGATGTCGTCGGATGATGTGGCGCATGCTTTACTGACTGAGTCTTCTGCCACGCCTGGCCGCAGCGATGGTGAAATCCGGTCGAAATCTGCTCTTGGAACACTGACACCACCTTCTGGACAACGCGAGCCGAAGACAAAAAGCAGAATCAGCCGTTTGCCCGTGCGGAAATCCCGAGTGCATTTCACCTTTTTGGCGCTTTTCCACCTTTGGAAAAGTTTCAACGATTGAAAACTGGTCATTGAGAATCTGTCATCTGTCATGTCATCAGTATCGGCATGACGCTCCAACAATTCTCCGACTCCGAGCGATTGTGGCGAGGGGTCCTATGATTATGACACTTGGGAGCCATTACCCTGAATCCGGCAGTTGGATTTTAGGAAAAAAGCGGAAGCCACAGATGAACACAGATGAACACAGATTTTTCAGAGAAGAGTGTTTCACCCGTCGGGTGAGTCCTGTTTTTTCCGCTGCTTCTTCTGATCTGTGTCCATCTGTGTTCATCTGTGGCTTCAACCGCGTTTTTAAGGATTACTTTTTCGGTGGCTCCACGGATGGCGCGGCGGTCAACCCCAACTTCTCGATGGCTTCCTGCAAGACGGCGGCGGACTTCTCCAGCGCGCTTTGCTCGTCTGGCGGCAGGGCAACGGGCAAAATCCGTTCGACGCCTTCCTGGGAAACGATGCAGGGAACGCCCAAACTGACGCCGCTGAGGCCATATTCACCTTCCAACACCGACGAAATGCTGAGGACACCGTGCTGGTTGCGCAAGATGGCCGCCGCCACTCGCGTCAGAGCCAAACCGACGGCGAACCAAGTGGCTCCTTTGTAGTCAATGATGTGATAAGCTGTACGCTTGACTTCGTCCACGATTTTGCGGCGAGCGAGCTGCCAGTCGTCAGATGTTGAATGAAGGCGACAAAACTGTTCGACCGGCATGCCGGCCACATTGGTCATGGACCAGGCGGCAAACTCGCTGTCACCGTGTTCACCGAGCATGTAAGCATGAACGTTATGCACGTCCACGCCGCAGTGGCGGCTCAACAGGTGGCGGAAGCGAGCGCTGTCCAAGACGGTGCCGGAACCCATGACCCGTCCGCGGGGCCAGCCCGAGCGTTGGTGAGCGACATAGGTCAGGATGTCCACGGGATTGCTCACGACGACAAGAACGGCCGGAGAATGCTGAAGCACAATATCATCCACGATGCTCTGGATGATTTTGGCATTTCGTTGGAGCAACTCCAGGCGCGACTCCCCCGGGCGCTGTTTGGCGCCGGCGGTAATGACAATCACGTGGGCATCGGCATAATCCGTGCTTTTGCCTTCATGAATCTGGACGGATGGAAAAAAGGCCTGACCGTGAGCCAGATCCAGAACCTGTCCGAGGGCCAATTCATGATTGGCATCGAGCAAGGCGATTTCATCGGCCAAACCACTTTGAGCCAGCGCATAAGCGAAAGTGGAACCCACCGCGCCCGCGCCAACGATAACGACCTTTCTTGGTCTCCAACTGCGATCATTCATAGATTCTCTCCAGTGTTGGCGGGGGTAAGGGGCCAGTTCGATCATTATGACACTTTCGGGCCAGTGAGTCGTCAATAAAAATCAGAACTGCCCCAATTATAGGACTTTTTGGCTCTCGAAGGTCTCCGTCTCCTTCTCCGGCCAATAAACTCCATGGCTGGAGGATGGCCGTTGGTTTTGGAGCCGTCAATTCCAAAGCAAACGATAATCGAAGGCCGATTCGCCTCGAACGGCGAAGGGGGAGACGACGACATAGGGGTGGAAGACAACCCTCCCGCAGTGGCAAGCGGTTTCATCAAGGCGGTAGGAAAGGACGGATTGAACAGAACGAAGGAGGGCGGGAATTGTCAAAAGAATCGGAATATGATCGAATTGGAAGTCATCGCAGGAGGAAACCGGCTTGTGTCCCCCGTCAAATCGCGCGCAGCCGGGGAAGCGCCAAAGCGGGGGGGCGGATTCAGTTTGGTTGAAGTGCTCACGGTCGTGGCGTTAATTGGCATTCTCGCTGCCTTGTTGCTTCCGGCGCTCTCGAAAGCCAACGAGGAGGCGCGAAGCGCGTCTTGCAGGAATCTGTTGAAGCAAATTGGCCTTGGATTGAAAATGTACGCGTCGGATTACGGCTGGTATCCGCCGCTGGCGCAAAGGGGCGATCCTGCGGTGTGCTTCGACAGGCTATATCCGTACTTTCCGGTGTATTGGACGAATGCATCGTGGAATTGTCCGGTGTATATCGCCCATGGCGGAATTGTCTCACGCCAGATGGTGATGACGAACTCCACCGGCATCAGCTACTCGTATAACTGGCTGGGCATTGGCGCCGGCGCGCGCGGCACAACTCCGCTGGGACTGGGCCATTTGCCAAAAAACGTTGCGAAAGAATTGGCCATCGCGGCGCCGAGCCAGATGTACGCGGTGGCGGATGCGCGATGCCTGGCCGGGCAGTCCTTCGCCGGAGTGGCCGGGTGCATCAAGATGTCGCCGTACAAATTGGACAACGAGACGGCGGCGCCGCACGGGAGCGGCTACAACATGCTGTATGTTGACGGACACGCGGCGTGGGTGAAGCGGAGCGATTTTTTGTATCCGCCGCGGACGGCTCGTAATTGGAACCTGGACAACCAGCCGCACCCGGAGCAGTGGGCTTCCACAAACCAGTGGGCGGTCTCGAATTAGGAGCCGTCAAAAAATGGGATGGAGGGGACGGAAGAAGGCAGTCGGCGAGGGCGCCGACTGGAACATGCGAGGCGCATGTGCTCCCCGGGAATGTTTCGCGCCCGCCGTCGGCGAGAGGGGTGCATTCATTTTATTTGGTGCTTTTCCGCCTTGGGAAAGGTTTCAGCGATTGAAACGATTGAAAATTGGTCATTGAAAATCTGTCATTTGTCATGTCAGCTTGGTGAATGAACGCGACCCACTTTGCCGCATCTTGGGAAAGTCCATCGCGACGGCCAAAGCCGCCCGAAAACCGAGGCCAGGCGAGGAGCCGGACAAACGACCTCCAATGACCAATGACAGATTTTCATTGACCAATTCTCAATCAAGAAGTTCGAAATCTTAGAGGATTCCTTCGCCGACAGGACTTACCCAAAAAAGTGAAATTCGCCCGGGGAGAGTTGGGTGGCAAATCGGCATTGACGCGGCGGGCGGGGGCGCTCAATCATGTCACGCGTCTTATATCGCTTATGAGTACTTTTACACGGGTGTTGTTCGCGGTTGTCCTTCCCCTGGCTTTGACCGGCAGCTTGATGGCGCAGCAGGATGAGGGGTTTGTTTCGCTTTTCGATGGCAAAACATTGAAGGGGTGGACGGAAATGCACAAGGGGGCCGGCCCGCCTTATTTCGTCACCAATGGCCTCATCGCCTCGCCCCCGGGCGCCGGCAATGACCTGGTGACGGACGGAGTGTTTGCGGATTACATCCTGCGCATGGATTTCAAATTGACGCCCGGCGCCAACAACGGGGTGGGGATCCGCGTGCCTTTTGAGACAAACGATCTGACCTACTCGGGCAACGAGGTGCAGATTCTGGACGATGACGACCCGCAATACGCGCATCTGGACCCGGGACAGTATTGCGGCTCGCTCTACAAGATCTTCGCCGCCAAACGCGGGGCGCTCAACAAGGTGGGCCAGTGGAACCATTATGAAATCAGCGCCATCGGCCGGCGCATCAAGGTGGTTCTCAACGGCCAAACGATTGTGGACGGGGACCTGAACACGGTGACGGACCGGGCGGTTTTGCGGGGGCATCCGGGGATGTTGCGGGAGAGCGGGCATATCGCGCTGCTGGGCCATTGGAGCTACGTGGAGTTCCGCAACATTTTCATCAAGGAACTGCCGCGCCCGGAGCAGGAGAACACGCCGCCGGAGGGGTTCACGGCGCTTTTCGACGGGCGCGATCTGGCGGGCTGGAAGGGGCTTGTGGCCGATCCGCCCAAACGGGCCAAAATGTCGGCTGACGAACTGGCCGCCGCCCAAGCCAAGGCGGATGAGCGGATGCGCGAACATTGGAGGGTGGAGGACGGGACGCTGGTCTTTGACGGCAAAGGGGACAATCTATGCACGGGGCGGGATTACCGTGATTTCGAGATGCTGGTGGATTGGAAAATACCGCCCAAGGGGGACAGCGGGATTTACTTGCGCGGCACGCCGCAGGTGCAGATTTGGGATCTCAACGGCGGGGGGCAGTTTTCGCCTCCGGACGGTTCGGGCGGGCTGTGGAACAACCAGAAGAACAACCGCCATCCGATGCTTTTCGCCGACCATCCCATCGGGGAATGGAATCGGTTCCGCATTTTGATGGTGGGCGAGAAGGTCCATGTTTTCCTGAACGGGCAGTTGGTGGTGCGGGACACGACGCTGGAGAATTACTGGGAGCCGGACAAACCGATCTACCCGGTGGGCCAGATCGAATTGCAAAGTCACGGCGACCAGCTCTGGTTCAAAAACATTTACATCCGGGAAATTCCGGGCGGTGCGGCGGAGTAAGAGTTTATGTCCGCATTGATCAATCGCCGGAAGTTCCTGATCCGCTCCGGGGCGGCGGCGGGACTGCTGCTTGGGGGCTGCGCGCATCGCAAGATTTCGGAAAATGAGGAACGCGGCGCGCAACGGAGTGCGCGCCCTACCGGGGGCGCCAACGAGAAACTTAATCTGGGCATCATTGGCACCGCCAATCGCGCCGCCGCCAATCTCCAATACGTCTCGGGCGAGAACATCGTTGCGCTGTGCGACGTGGACGCGAATTTCCTGGCCGCAGCACAGCAGAAATTTCCGCGCGCGGCGGCGTACCGGGATTTTCGGAGAATGCTGGAGCGGAATGACCTGGATGCGGTGGTGGTCAGCACGCCCGATCACACACATGCCGTTGCGGCCGTGGCGGCGCTGCGGAGCGGGCGGCACGTGTATTGCGAGAAACCGCTGGGGCGCACGGTTTCGGAAGCGCGGCGGATGGCGGAGGTGGCGCGGCAACACAAGCGCGTGACGCAAATGGGGACGCAAATTCACGCGACGAAGAATTATCGCCGGGTGGCGGTGGCCGTTGGCGGCGGGGTGATCGGGCCGGTGCGGGAAGTCCACGTCTGGGCGTCGGCCAGCTACACGGCGGCCGGTTTGCCCGTGGAACATCCGCCGGTTCCGGCGACGTTGGATTGGGAATTGTGGCTGGGACCGGCGGCGGAACGGCCTTACAGCCCCAAATACGTTCCCGCGGCCTGGCGCAGTTGGTGGGCCTTTGGCGGAGGGGGGCTGGCGGACTTCGGTTGTCATTACATGGATTTGCCGCAATGGGCGCTGGACTTGCGCGCCCCGGAAACGATCCAAGCCGAGGGGCCTCCGGTCCATCCGGAGGCCACGCCCGCCTGGCTGATCGTGCGCTACGAATTTCCGGCGTGCGGCGGGCGTCCGCCGGTGAAACTGACGTGGTACAACGGCGTCCGAAACGGGCAGGGAGTGCGCCCGCCGCAAATAGCGGGAGGCCCAGTGGCGGACTGGGACAGCGGCGTGTTATTCATCGGGGAAAAGGGGATGTTGGCGTCGGGTTATTTCAACCACGTGCTGCTGCCCGAAAAGGACTTTCCGGCCCCGCCGCCACCGGAGGGGGGCGGCGACAATTACGAGCCGAAGCACCATCAGGAATGGATTCAAGCCATCAAGAGCGGCGGGGCGGCGTCGTGCAATTTTGATTACGCCGGGACGCTGGCGGAGACGGTGCAACTGGGCAACGCGGCTTACCGTTGCGGGGAGAAAATTCTCTGGGACCCAGCGCGTTTTCAAGCAGTCAACAATCCCGGGGCCGCGCAATACATCCATCACCATTACCGCGCGGGCTGGAAGATTTGACAAGCGCAAAACTGCTTGCAAATCTGGAGGCAGGCTCCATAATTACAAGATATGTTATCCAGACGCCTCACCGGCCGTCTTAATCACTTGCTGCGCCATAGCCCTGCCGTAGTCCTGCTTGGGGCGCGACAGGTGGGCAAGACAACGCTGGCCTTGGAAATCGCAGGAGAACGGCCTTCCATCTATTTGGATCTTGAGGACGAGAATGATCGCGTCAAGCTTTCCGATCCCGCCCGCTACTTGGCCGATCATGAGCGCGAGTTGGTGATCCTGGATGAAGTTCACCGGCTGCCCGAACTGTTCCAGCGCCTGCGCGGGGTCATAGACCGGAGACGCCGGCAAGGAAAGGAGAACGGGCAGTTTTTGCTGCTGGGTTCAGCGGCCATGGACTTGCTCAGGCAATCGGGCGAGAGCCTGGCCGGACGCATTTCCTATTTGGAACTTGGCCCGTTCGACGCCTTGGAAGTGGCGCCTGCGGAGATCGAATCTCTATGGGTTCGCGGCGGTTTTCCGCGCAGCTTCCTGGCCGAGAATGATGATCTGAGCATGGAATGGAGGCGGGACTTTATCCGCACCTACCTGGAGCGGGACATTCCGCAATTTGGCTCGCGCATACCTGCTGAAACCCTGCGACGCTTCTGGACGATGCTGGCGCATAACCAATCCCAGATGCTCAACGCAGCCAATCTGGCGCGGGCGTTGGGGGTGGATGGCAAGACCATCGCCAGTTACCTGGACCTTCTGGTGGACCTTTTGCTCGTGCGCCGCCTGCCTGCATGGCATCGCAACGTTGGAAAACGGCTGGTCAAATCGCCCAAGGTTTATGTGCGCGACAGCGGCATTGCCCATGCGCTCCTCGGCCTCCGGGACAAAGAGGCTCTGCTCAGTCATCCTGTCGTCGGACAGACTTGGGAAAGCTTCGTCGCCGAAACATTGATTAGCGTGGCCCCGGAGGGAACAGAGGCGCATTACTATCGAACGTCCAACGGAACAGAGGCCGATCTTGTGCTCACTTTGCCGGGAGGAAAAGTGTGGGCCATTGAAATCAAACGGAGTTCCGCGCCCAGTGTGGAACGGGGATTTCACATCGCTTGCGCCGATCTGAAACCCAATCAACGCTTCGTTGTTTATCCGGGCGAGGAGCGTTTTCCGCTGGATGCCAAAACCGACGCGATAGGATTGCGCGCGCTGGGGCAGATGTTAGAGGCCGCGGAATAAGCGATGGAGCATCGGGGATTGAACACAGTGTTTTTTTCTGCGAGCATCGCGCTGTGAGTGTAACGCCCAGACAATTCGAGCAACTCCAGGCCCGGCTGGGCGGGGCCGGGGCCAAACGCCGGCCCGGTCCAGTGCTTGAGAGTTCGTTGCGGGCGCCGTCGGGCAAAAATCAAATCATCATCGGCGTGGACCCTTCGTTGCGAGGGACGGGCTACGGCGTGATCCAGGCCGGGCGGCCCGGCCCGCGGGCGCTGGCGCACGGGACCATCAGTTGTCCGGCGGGTTGGGAGCATTCCCGCTGCCTTGCCAGGATCGCGCAGACATTGCGCGAGGTCGTGGCCCGGCACCGGCCATCGGCGGCGGCGATAGAAGGGCTTTTTTTCGCGCAGAATCTGCAAACGGCGCTGATCATGGGCGAGGCGCGCGGGGCGGCTTTGGTGGCGCTGGCGGAGGCGGGATTGGATATTTTTGAAATCTCGCCGCGCAAGGTCAAACAAGCCGTCGTGGGCTACGGCGCGGCGCAAAAACTGGCGGTCGGCAAAATGGTGCAGCGGCTCCTGCAACTGGCCGAAGCGCCCCCGCCCGACGCCGCCGACGCGCTGGCCGTGGCGCTGGCGTGCCTGCAGGAGACGGGGCGCTTCGCGTTTGGCGGGCCGAAGAAGATTTGAGGGGTTAATCCAAGGCCAGCACCGCGAGCACGACCAGGTTGACATACAGGGCGGCGAGGAGGTCGTCCACGGTCACGCCCCAGCCGCCAGGCAGCTTCTGGCTTTGGCGGACGGGCCAGGGTTTGAGAACATCGAAGAGGCGGAAGAGGGCGAAGACGCCGATGCTTGAGAGCCATCGCGCGCAAAAGAACTCGACGCCAGGCCAGCGCCGCAGTTGGAACCAGGCCACGACCAGCCAGCCGGTGAAACAAAGGGGGATGGCCACGATCTCATCCAGGACGACCGAGGGGGGGTCTTTCTGGTTGAGAATCCGCTCCGCCTCGCCACACAGCCAGACGGAGAGAGCGAAGGCCAGAACATTGGCGGCGATGAACAGGGGCCAGGATTTGGCGCACAAGAGCAGCGCCAGCCAGCCCAAGCCGAGGATGGACCCGAAAGTTCCGGGAGCGAAGGGAACACGGCCCACGCCGAAGCCCTGGGCGATCCACAGCTTCATAAGTCAACCAAGTAGAGGCTGCGATTGCGCCAGAGATAAATGGTGCCGGAGGTAAAGGTCAGAATCACCGCCACCCACAGAGAGAGCGGCGCGAACCAAGTCACCCACGGCCCCCAGAGAATGTCCATTGCGAAAAGTTTGCCGACGGCGCCCCACTGCGGATAGCTGTGCAGGACCAGCAACGAAATGATGGCCACGATTTGCGAGATCGTCTTGTGTTTGCCGAAGCGCTCGGCGGCCAGGACGAGGTTCCGGGAGGCCGCCAGCAGGCGCAGGCCGGTGATGGCCAGTTCGCGGGCGACGACAATGACGACCATCCAGGCGGGAATCCAAACCAGGCCCACGAAGGCGATGAAGGCCGAGCAGACCATGATCTTGTCGGCCAGCGGGTCCATGAGGATGCCGAAGTTTGTGATCAGGTGGTCGCGCCGGGCGATCTTGCCGTCAAAATAATCGGTCAGCCCCGCGACGCTGAAAAGGGCCAGGGCGATGGTCTCGTGGAAGGGCAGCGTTGTGGCAAAAACGACGGCCAAAAAGGCCAGGGTCAGGACAAAGCGGGAGATTGTCAGTTTATTCGGAACGTTCATTCAGAGGCCGGAATCAGCCGCCGTTCAAGACGCGCTCGGGGTGGATGTGGGTCAGGTCGGGCACGGCCCAATCGGGGTTGTGGCGCTGGAGGTCTTCCAGCGAGGCCCCGCCGGTGGCGACGGCGAGCACCTTTGCGCCGATGGAGCGGCCGCAACGGATATCCAGCGGCGTGTCGCCAATGACCAACACTTCCTGCCCGCGCAGGCCGCGGCCCAGGCGCCGGCGGCCCCGGCGCAGAGCGGCGGCGGCGATCTGGTCGCGTTCTTCGTGGTCGTCGGCAAAGCCGCCGAAGGGGAAATGTTTCCAGAGGCCGAATCGTTCCAATTTGATGCGGGCGCCTTTCTTGATGTTGCCGGTGAGCAGGCCGGTCAGGGGCGGCCGGGGCCGGGAGCGCAAGGAATGGAAGAAATCGAGCACGCCGGGGCAGGCGCCGCCATTGCAATTGACGATGGTTTGCTGCAGGCAGAGAACATAGGCCTTGAAGAAGCGGTCGAAATTTTCCGCCGAGGATTCGATTTGGTGGGCGGTGAAGAGTTCGCGCACCAGGGAGAAATCGGTGCGTCCTCCGAATTTGAGCCGTTGGGTGCCGTCGGGGACGCCGAATTCGCTGGCAAGAGCGCGGGCGAAGGCCTTGACGCCGGCGCCGCCCGTGTGAATGAGCGTGCCATCAATGTCAAATAGAACCAAGCGGATCATCACATGAGGCTACGGGCAGAGGCGGCCAAAAGCAATAGCGCCCTTGGGCAAAGGCGAAATGGGCGAAACGAGTTGACAAACGGGCCGTCCGCGCCAAGCTCAGAATGATGAACGGGTCTTTGCTATCGGCGTCGGAAGGTTCTGTCAGCAGCCGGGCGGGATGAGGCGAGTTTGGCGACGCTGGAGAAGTTGTGCGCGATCTCAATGCCCATTGAAATAGTGATTGACACGAACGTGCTGGTCGCAGCCGCCAGATCCAACGCGGGCGCTTCGTTCGAGTTGCTGCGGCTGTTCGCGGCCGGGGATTCGCGTTGGCAGTGGAATATTTCCACCGCCTTGCTCCTGGAGTACGAAGCGGTGCTCAAGCGCGAGCAGCATCGGCAAGGACGATCCGTGGCGGTGGTGGAAAGGTTCCTGGATGATGTTGCCGCTCGCGCAAATCGCCACGCGATCTTCTACTTGATCCGTCCCTTTTTGGCTGATCCAGATGACGAATTGATTCTGGAACTGGCATTGGCGTCGGCTTCGAGCTATATTGTCACGCATAACCGGAGTGACTTCCGAAACGCTGAACGGTTCGGGCTGAAGGCCGTGACACCGGGCGAGTTTCTGAGATGTATTTGATATGAGCGCATTGACCGTGAATTTGCCGGATGACTTGCACAAGAAGGCCCGCGAAGTGGCAGCCTCGAAGAATCTATCCATGGACGCGCTCGTGGCCATCGCCCTGGCCCAGAGCCTCTCTCGCCTTGCAGTAGAGCCGCATCTGGAGGAGCGGGCAGCGCGGGCGACCGGCAAAGGGCTGAATGAGTTTCTGGCCCAGGTTCCCAGCGTAGAGCCGCCGGACTGGGATCGGCTGCCGGAAGGTTACCAACGGCGACACTGAACAACCACGATTCGAGCCTTCAAGCGTCACACTTTGCGCTCGCTGCTGGCAAAAGCGCGGGCGAAGGCTTTTACGCCGGCGCCGCCCGTGTGAATGAGCGTGCCATCAATGTCAAATAGAACCAGACGGATCATCGCATGAGGCTACGGGCAGAGGCGGCCAAAAGCAATACCACCCTTGGGTCCGGTGCAAAATGAGCGAAACGTGTTGACAAACACGTTGTCGGCGCGAAGTCGAGAACGACGAAGGCCTGGCCAAGCGGCGGTTTTGCTGTAGCAAAGGTCAGGCCTTTTCATTTGGGCGTGGTCTTTATCTCCACTAACTTTTTGATCGTTGAAATGTCGCTCAGTGAACTCACCGAAAAACGAATTCCCCGGCCTTCAGCATACGGCTTTGCTTCTGAAAACATCTTCTTGATCGCAGCGGGAATTGAACTGGCCATCGCGAGGTCGTATGCACGCTGGCCGAGAACGATGGCTATCCAAACCTTTTCCTTGTCAGGCGTTAGATAGAGCAGCGTCCGGCTCTTGTGCTGGAGCAGGCACATGCGGCCAAACCCGGTTTTGGACGGCCTCCACTCCGTGTCGAGTGGGGAAATGGTGTTTTCGACAGCGTGGACAATGTCGGACCACAAAACGCCGGCAGAACCGAGAACGGCCTTCAGTTCCGGATCCGTTGGGGGCTTTGCCTTGGCGGGCATCTGTTCTGAATTTGATTTGTTGCGTTGAACTTGGATCATACAAGGGCTGGTTCGTTTATTGAAAGACAAAAGTCCAGTCCCGCTCGTATCGGTTCCCTCTTCGGCTTGACTGAAGAGGCGGTTTGGCGTCAAGATGCTGCCGGGCGGAGGCCCTGCATATATGAACCTGGATGATTTCTATTCAAAACTGACGATCAAAACAAACGCCAAACTGGCGCTCGTCGTCCTGGACGGTTTGGGCGACCTGGCCACCAAAGCACAAGGTTTTCTGACGCCCCTGGAGGCGGCCCGGACGCCCAATCTGGACGCCCTGGCCAAAGTGGGCGCGCAAGGACGGATGATCCCCGTCGCTCCCGGCGTCACCCCCGGCAGCGGGCCGGGCCACCTGGGATTGTTCGGCTACGATCCCATCGAGTATCAAGTCGGCCGCGGCGTTATTGAGGCCCTGGGCCTGGGCGTCGAACTCAAGGCGGGCGACATCGCCGCGCGCGCCAACTTCTGCACCCTCGACGCCCGGGGCATCGTCACCGACCGCCGCGCCGGGCGGGTTGCCACCGAAATCACCGAAGAACTCTGCGCCTTGCTGTCGCGCGAGATCAAATCGCTGGGCGACACCGAGGTCATCATCCGGCCCGGCAAAGGACACCGGTTTGTGGTCGTCTTTCGCGGCAAGGGGCTGGAGGGGCCGCTGACGGACGCCGACCCCAACCGGGAGGGATTGCCCATTCCGACCGCCGGGCCGGCCAATCCCAAATCGGTCAAGCAAAAGAAAACCGCCGGGCTGGTGGCCCGGTTTTACCAGCAGGCGCTGCCACTATTGGCCGGCCGCAAACCGGCCAACGGTTTCCTGATGCGCGGCATCGCCCACCAGCCGGCCATCCCGACGGTGGAGGAGCGCTACGGCCTGCGGGCGGCCTGCCTGGCGGTCTATCCGATGTACAAGGGCCTGGCGCAACTGGTCGGCATGAAAAAAATCGAGGGGCCGCAAACCATTGCCGAACAATTCCGGCGCTACACCCGCGAGTACGACAATTTTGACTTTTTCTTCATTCATTTCAAATACACCGACATGTACGGGGAGGACGGCAATTTCGAGGCGAAGAAAAAGGCGATTGAGGATTTTGACGGCGCGCTGCCGGTGTTGCTGGAGAAGCGGCCGGATGTCTTGGCCATCACCGGCGATCATTCCACGCCCTGCGCCCTCAAGGGCCACTCCTGGCATCCGCAGCCGGTGCTGCTGGTTTCCGCCTTCAGCGGCTGGGACAAATTGGAACGCTTCACCGAGACGGGCGCCAATATCGGCTCGCTGGGCGTTTTCGAGTCGAAGTACCTGATGCGCCTCATGCAGGCGAACGCCCGTATGTTCGACAAGTTCGGGGCGTAATGTATCAAAGGGCTTGCCAGGGCGGATTGTGGAGCGTAGATTTGTCCCATGTTTTATCTCCGCAATTTTAAGAACTTTTCTCAGGCGGAATTAGATTTTGATCAGCCGACGACTCTTATCATCGGCCCAAATGGTTCTGGAAAGAGCAATTTGATCGAAGCTGTCGAATTGCTTTCGTTCCTGGTTGGCGGTCATAGACTGCACGAAGTGACTGATATTGGCCGCGAGGGCCAAATTGAGATTCGCGGTGGTTTGGAGGCTGGCGCAAAGATTGGTCATGATCAGTTTACGCTTGGGTATAAGGGCGGGCTCGATATCGGAGGAGAAGGATTGCTTACGGGCGTGAATTATGAAATTACTGTAAGAGTGCGCCCAGAGCCGCGCATCATCGCTGAAGTCCTCAAAGTTGACGGGCGTCATATTCCGATTTTCGAGATTTTACCGCAGGACGGCGACACGGCATCCGCCGACAACCAGGTTCGTTATGACAACTACGACAGAGGTGCCAATAAACCTGTCAAGCCGATTGCGGCAGACCGATCTGCACTTTCCCAATACTCCCGATTTGCACATGGAAATAAGGGTGTGTCTGAGATTTTGATGGTAATTGAAGGCGTCGCAGAAGCTCTTGCTTCTCCAAACGTGTTTGATCCGATACCGCGACTTATGCGCCGATACGAGCGGAGAACGGAAACTCAGTTAGCTCGCAACGGTTACAACATTTCACCGGTTCTGTTTAATCGCCGAGGGGGCACACTTCTAATAAAGCACCAGCCAGGGGGCCCTCGGAAGATGATTCCGGCCAACCACCGAGAGGTATTGGACCGCATTCTTGCCCGCATTGCCCACTTACCTGATGAACCCTTTGCTGATTTTGACTTTATACAAGTGCCGAAGGTTGGCGACGTCATGTTCGGTTTTAAATTAACGAACCGTAAAGAGACGATCGATGCTCGGCTTTTATCTGACGGAACACTGCGAGCGTTGGCCATCCTGACCGCGCTTGAGACATCCGAGAGCGGCAGCCGGCTGATTTTGGAGGAATTTGACAATGGTGTGCATCCAAGCCGGGTGCCAGTAATGGTGTCAGCTCTGTTTGATTGTGCGTCGCGTAATAAACTCCATGTGATTGCGACCACACATAATCCGGCTACAATGAATGCTCTCACTGATGAACAACTGAACTCGGTGTTTCTGGTTGTTTCAGATAAGGAAAAAAACACCGCGCGTCTCGTTCGACTTCATGAGTTATCGGGTTGCGTTGAGCTTGCCGAGAGCGGGCGTCTGGGCGATCTTGTAACGCGCCGCATTTACGAACGGCATTTGCGCCCGAATTACGAAAAAGAACGTCAGGAGGGAATAGAGGAATGGGTTAAAGGTTTGCCATGAGCATTGCTGTTTATGTTATCGACACGAGCTATCTCGTGGAACTATTCGGTTGCGGACGTTTCAGTAACAAAACGGCTTCCGAAACAGTTCGCGAACTTTTCAAAGCAGCTAATAAAGCGGGTGGACGCTTCTTTGTCCCCTTGCCGTGCCTTTTTGAATTAGGCGATCACATTGCTGATGTCAAGCATGATGAATTGAGACTGAAACTTGCCAATAATCTTTTGGACACGGTGCGAATCTCCTTGCTCAAGAAAGAACCTTGGATAATTACACCGACGAAACCACCGGAGGAGATACTTCCATCGCTCTTGGAACGATTTGTCCCTCTGGCTGCGAAACAGGGAATCGGCCTTGTCGATACTTTTACGTTGAATGAGGCACATCGGCTCAAGCAAAAGCTCAAAGAAATCAAAGCGCGGATACACATCTGGACAAATGATCGAGAGTTGAAACGCCATGAACCCGACGCCGAGTCCAAACCGTACCTTTGGTAATTCATCCAAAACGGTCCTCAATCCAGCCCGCAGGCCAGGCGGGCGCGGGAGAGGACCGGGCGGGCCAGCGCGCGCGCCTTTTCCGCGCTCTCCTCCAGCACGGAATTGACAAAATCGAGATTGGCTGTCAACTCGGCCCGGCGGGCGCGCGCGGTGGCGAAATAGTTCCAATAATGCTCGAAGAGCGCCTTCTTTAAATCGCCGTAGCCCAGTCCGCCGGCGCGCAAACGATCCTCAAAATCCCGGGCCACATCCGCCGGCGCGACCAGGCGGAGCAATTGAATGGCGGTGTTCTTATCGGCATCGGGCTTGGGTTCCTCCGCCGTGCGGCTGTCCATGACCAGGCTCATGATTTTTTTGCGCAGCGCCTTTTCCTGGCCGAAAATCTCAATCGTGTTGCCGTAGCTTTTGCTCATCTTCTGGCCGTCGGTCCCGGGCACCGACGCCGTCTCCTCGCGGATGCGCGGTTCGGGCAGCACAAAGGTCGGGCCGTAGGTCTCGTTGAATTTGACGGCAATGTCGCGCGTGACTTCGACGTGCTGCTTTTGGTCGCGCCCGACGGGGACGACGTCGGAATCGTAAATGAGGATGTCCGCCGCCATCAGGACCGGATAGGCGAAGAGGCCGTGATTGGGGGAAAGGCCCCGGGCGATCTTGTCTTTGTAGCTGGTGCAGCGCTCCAGCAAACCCATCGGCGTGAGGGTGGTGAGCATCCAGGCCAATTCGGTCACTTGGGGCACGTCGGATTGGCGGAACAAGAGCGTCTTCTTCGGTTCCAGCCCGCAGGCCAGGAAATCCAGCGCCACGTCCAGCGTGTTGCGCCGGCGCTCCGCCGGGTCCAGCAGGGAGGTCATGGAATGATAATTGGCGATGAAGTAAAGGGCCTCGCCCTGCTCCTGCAATTCAATGGCGGGTTTCATCATTCCGAAATAATTCCCCAGGTGCAGCGCGCCCGAGGGTTGGATGCCGGATAAAATTCGCATGACCGGAAGATTTAACGGACTCGCCCGCCCCGGCGCAAGTCATTGCTGTTGGCAATTCCGAACCTGCAACGCCCAATCCGCCCACGGCTGGTTCCAATGACAGTTCATCGGAATTGTTCCAGTTGAGCGGAGAATTCGGCCAGCCATTGGCCGGCTTGGCGGCGCAAGGCTTCGCGCTCGTCGCTTTGCAGGCCGCGCGGGTCGAAGCGCAGGCGGCGGTGCAACCGGAATACCCGCCCCAAAGCGGGCGAGGCGGGAAAGGCCGCTTCCAATCGCTGCTGCCACAGCGCCAAGGGTTCGTTGGGCTGGCGGGACAGATGGACCCCGGCCAGGCGCCGGTCAATCTGATACAATTCGGAGTCCAGGCCGGGCCAAAGCGGTTCGGCCGGGCCGGGTTGGGCGGCGGCGGGCCGCTGGCGGCGGCGGGTGGAGAGAATCCGCCAGACCAGGTAGAGGATCAGCGGAGCCAAAGCCCATCGGGCGTAAAGCGCGTAGGAGGTCTTGCTCCAGCGCCACTTGGAAAAGTCAAAATATAGGTTTGACAAAAAATCCGACACCGGCTCCCACCAGGGCGGCCGGGCTTCCGGGGCGTCCAACCATGAGGAGGGGGTGTCATCCACCTGCTCCCACGTTTTGGAGTCGGAGCGATAGGCCAGCGCCCAGGCGTGCGCGTGCCGCTCGCGCACCAAACAAGTCTCCCCTGGCCGCGCGACGGCGGGCACGGCGTAGCCGGTCACGTAGCGGGCGTTGACGCCCGCCTGGCGCAGCAGCAGCACCGTGGCGGTGGCGAAGTATTCGCAATGGCCGGCGCGCGTGCGGGTCAGAAACCGGGCCAGCGTCGGGTCTTGGGCGTTGCCCGGAACGTTCAAGGAGTAAATGAAATGGTCCAGGAAGAAGCGGCTGACGGCGCGGATTTTCTGCCGTTCTTCGGTCATCTTTTCCAGCCCCAGTTGGGCCGCCACGGTCTGCAAGGCCGGTTTCTCATTGTCCGGCACGGCCCGATCCAGGGAGCCGGGCGGGCCGTCCATCGAAGCGCCCGGCCAATACTGGGCGCGGTAATCCAGCAATCCCGGTCCGCCCTGGACCTTGGCGACGCCCAAACGATTGGTGCTCAGATAGGCGGGAAAATCCTCGATGCGAAAGGCGCCGTGGGGCAGGACCAGCAGACCTTCGCCCTCCCGAAAGTAGCGGGCGATTTCGACCGAGGAGAAAACCGGCTTGGGCGCCAGCAAGCGGGCCGAGCCGCCGGCGCTGACGTTTACGTTCCCGTAATCATTGCTCCCGGCCGACCAGATTCCATTTTTGTAAGAGTCGTAGGCGCATTCGCGCAACAGGGAGGGCGGAACATCGCCGGGGGCCACGCGCAGGCGCAAGACGATTTTCTCCGAACGCGGAATGCCGCCGGGCCGCCCGATATGAGTGCGGCACTCCCGCGAATCGGGCGGCGCATGGAACAGATCGGCAATCCAACTGGCCAACGCGCTTTCTGCAAAGACTTGCAATTGCCGCAGTCCCTGCTGGCTGAACCCTCCGCACAAGATCACCGCCAGCTCCAGCGCGATCCACGCCGGCCGTGAAACCCGGCGCGGCCGCGCGTAGCTCAACGCCAACAAAATCAAGACCGACATCCCGATGTAGAAGAACCGGTTGGGCCGGGACGCGGCGCTGGCGGCCAGCAAACAAAGCGCGAAATAGGCGTAGGAAATATTGAAGGCCTTGCGCGCCATCGGGCTTTGCGGGGCACGCCGCAGCAGCCAGGAAAAGACGCTCAGGGGCATGGCCCGCCGGTTGCCGTAGGCCTGCGCCAAGGCGATGGGGAAGAGGGTAAAGGGCAACGACTGCGCAAATTTGAAGATAAACATCAGCCGGTCTTCCGTCGAATAGAGCGCCAGCGCCGCGCCCAGGAAGAGCACAAGGCACAGGTCGCAAATCCGGTTCAGGTCCCTGTCGGACAGCTCCCAGCGCGCCCGGATGAAGTGCGAGCCTTCCAGCACCGCCGCCAGGGCCGCGCCCCAAAGCCAAAGGCCCGTTTGCCAGCCCCAAAAGAGCAGCGCGCCGCCCATCAATAATCGGGGCGTATTCACAAGGCGGCCAGTTTCTCCGCCACCCGGCCCAGGGGCAGCACGTGGAAGTGGCCCGGCTGCCCTTCCATCACTCCGGCCGGCAACGTGTCGGCGCCGGCGGTGACGACCAGAACGCGCAAGGGAACATTGCGCGCCAGCAACCCCTTGACCAGGCGTTGCCGGTCCGAATCCCAGGAAAGGAAAACGCAGACGCACCCGCTCAACTCCCCGGCATGCGTCAAGACCAGATGTTCCAGCGCGCCGAAGCTTTTTTCCCGGCACATTTGCACCGAGGCCAGGATTTCCAACATCTGCTCCACGTGGCCCACTCCGCGGCCGCTGGTGAAGCAATAGGCCTCCGGGCCGACAAACATCAGGTCCAGCAGCGAGTCCTGGTTCTGAATCGTGAAGGCCAGGGAGGCGGCGATGGAGACCGCCTCCTCAAAAACGTCCTCCTCGTTCAACGTCCCAAAGGTGTCCAGGATCAGGGCGTGGCGGACGAAAAACTCCTCCTGATACTCCTTGACGATGGGCTTGCCCAATTTGGCAAAGCTCTTCCAATGCATCCGCCGCAACGGGTCCCCCGGACGGTATTCCCGCAACGAGACGAATTCCTCCGACTCGCCCACCGAGGAGGCCAGGGAGACGCCGCCCAGTTGATATTTCATGACGCCCGGCAACTCGAAGGCCGGGATGGCGTGGCGTTTGGGCAGAATCAAAATGGATTCCGTTCCGGCGATCTTTCGCAGCGAGCGAAACAGGCCGAAGGGATCCGGACAGGCCACCGTCGTGCCCGTGAGCCGCAGCACGCCCCGGCGCATCGGGGTCAATTCCGCCGCGATCACGCCTTCGCCGCCGGGGGCCAGATCGGGCACCGCCAATTCGGGAATGTGGGCGCGAATGTTCCGCGCCAGCAGCCAGCGCCAGCGGTAATAGCCATTGGTGCGGTCTATCCAGTTGCGATGTTCTTCCCCCGGTTCGGGCGTCTGCGCGAATTCCTCGAAGCTGGGCCGCGGGTCGGGAAGTTCTTCGATCAGTTTAAGCCCGTTTTGCGCCCGCCGCCCTTGATTGCGCACCCGGATTCGATAGCGCACCGGCTCGCCGACCGATCCGAACTTGGGCAGCATCCGCTCCAGCGCCAGGCGCGGGCGGCCCAAAGGAGTGAAAAGGGCGGCGGCCATCACGATGCAAGCCAGCACGGCGAAAGTCTGATAGCTCAACGACGCATAAGGGTCGGCCCCCAGCGCGGCGGCCGCCACCGTCCCAGCCAGCACCATCCAGCCTGCCAGCGTCACCCGCCTCCCAAAGCGATGGGTGATGGAGGCAAAAGTGCGGTAGTTGCGGTAGAGGTAGCGTTTGAAGTAGCTCTCCCGGCGGGCCGGCGCGTTCGGCACCAACCCGCCCCAAAGGTTCCCGATATGTCGCCGCGCCTCGGACATGACGCCATCTCCCCCGCTCAAGCCGGTATCGGCACCCGGCGCAGAATGTCGTCCACCACTTGCCGGCTGGTCATGCCGGAGAATTTGGCTTGCGGCTCCAGCACCAGGCGGTGCGCAATGACCGGCGTGGCCACCTCGCATATGTGTTCCGGGCTGACAAATTCCTGGCCGTCAAAGAGCGCCAGCGCCTGCGCGGCTTTCATCAGGGCGATGGATGCCCGCGGGCTGGCCCCCAATTGCACGCCCGGCGCCTGGCGCGTCGCCGCCACCAAGCGCACGACGTAATGCTTCAATTCATCGCTCATGCGCACATTCTGCGCCCCTTCCCGCAGCCGCACGATGTCCTCCAGGCCCGCGCATGGCGCCAGCTTTTCGATCGGGTGGCCGTCGTTCTGCGCCGTCAAGACCGCCACTTCATCGGCCGGACCGATATAGCCGAGATCAAACTGCATGGCGAACCGGTCCATTTGCGCCTCCGGCAGCGGATAGGTCCCGCGAAACTCGATGGGATTCTGCGTGGCCACGACAAAGAACAACCGGCCCAAGGCGCGCCGCTGCCCATCCACGCTGACCTGGTTTTCCGCCATCGCCTCCAGCAAGGCCGATTGCGTGCGCGGCGAGGCGCGGTTGATTTCATCGGCCAGCAGGATGTCGGCGAAGACCGGCCCTTCATGAAAGGAAAACGTCTGGTCCCGCTGGTTGAAGACCGACACCCCCAGAATATCCGAGGGGAGCAAATCAGGGGTGAATTGGATGCGCTTGAATCGGGCGTCAATCGAGCGGGCCAGCGCCTTGGCCAGCGTCGTTTTGCCCGTGCCCGGATAGTCCTCCAGCAAGACGTGTCCGCCGCTGGCCAGCGCCGCCAACAGGCGCCGGATCGCCCCCGATTGCCCGCGCATGACCGACTCGATGCTGGCCGTGACTTTCTGGTAAATGGCGCGAGGGGAAAGGGCCTGCGCGCGCGGGCTGCCGGCGGACGGCAGCGAAGGGCGCGACACTGCTGTCCCGCCGGTTTCTGCGAGCAAACCGGCGTCCTCCTGAATGGTCTTATCCACAAATGTTGCCACGGGCTTCACAATTAAACTCCACGCTGCCAGAAAGTTTCCCCCGATTGACACGCCATTGGCAAGGCGATTGTTGCGACGGGCGCTTGCCGGCCAAGACGGCTGCCCGACCTCATGGCACAAGATCAAATTGATGCCGCGGGAGATTCGGATCGCAAGGGCGCTGTTCGGTTTTTGCATTGATGAGTCGTTCCAGTTTTTCCAGGCGCTTTTTGAGGTCTTGAATCTCCCCATCCTGCGCCTCGACCTTGCGGTGTTCCTTGAGAAATTCATTCAGGAGCATGGCGTTGACGGCATCATAGCGAACGGTGTAAATCTGGTTCTTCTCGTCGCGCAACACCAAGTCGGGGTCCACCTGGTTGACTTCCTCCGCAATGAGGCCGAATTGGGGGGCGCCTTTGGGGTCCAGTTCCGGTTTGTAGCGGAAGGTCACCGGCCGAAGCGCCAGGAGCAGATCGCTCGCCTGGCCCATGCTTTGGATGTCTTGCTTGAATCGTCGGGAGGAATTGACCGTGCCCAGTTGGCCGGAAGAACTGGCATAGACCGGGGCGCCACTGGCGAGCGTGACGCCGGAGATGCCGGCAACAAATGTGCTGGTCTGTCCCGATCCGATACGAATGGTGTTGTTATCTCCCACAACGCCCGCGTTGCCGATGTCAATGTTGTTGTTGCCTGCGTAGAGGTTGCTGCCCGCTCCGTAACCCAGGGCAATATTGTTGTTGCCGGCCGTGTTTTGGAGCAGAGCGTCGTAACCGTCGGCCGTGTTGTAGTTGCCGGTCATGCTGGCGGAAAGCGCCAAGGCGCCCGTGGCCGTGTTGCCGGCCCCGGCCGTGTTGGAGTAAAGGGCTTGATAGCCGTTGGCGGTGTTGCTGGAGCCGCTCGTATTGTAGTAAAGCGCGGAGACACCGCTGGCCGTGTTGTAGCCGCCGGTGGAGTTGTCGAAAAGCGCGAACGCGCCTCCGGCGGTGTTATTGCTGCCGCTCGTATTGGAGAGAAGCGCCACCCAGCCGTTGGCCGTGTTGTCCGAACCGGTCGTATTGTAGTAAAGCGCGTATGCGCCCCCGGCGGTGTTCTGGTAGGCGGAGGAGTTGTTGTAAAGCGCGTAAAAACCGTCGGCCGTGTTCTCGGAGCCGGTCGTGTTGTAGTAAAGGGCTTCCCAACCGTTGGCGGTGTTGTTGGAGCCGCTTGTGTTGTAGTAAAGGGCTTCCCATCCGCTGGCCGTGTTGGCAGCGCCGGTCGTGTTGCTTCCGAGCGCACCCGAGCCTACCGCGGTATTCTCTTCCGGGTTGGCCATGTTCAACGTGCCCGCCAGCGTGATCGTGCCGGCGCTGAAGTTCCCGGCGCTGTCGCGCTTGACGATGGTGTTGGTCGTGTTGATGTTGGTTGCGCTGCTGGCCAGGGTCACCACACCGCCGGCGGTCGAGGCCGTGATGTCCGCATTGCCGGTGACCGAGAGCACGCCGGCGTTATTGAGCGTGGTTGAAGCGCCAAGGGCCACGGCGCCGCCGCCGCTCAAACCGGTTCCGGCGTTGACGGTGACGGAGTTGTTGGCCAGTTGGGCATTGCCGAGGACGCCGCTGACCTGCGCCGCCGGGACGGTGCCCAGCAGATTGCCCGCGTTCTGGGCGATGATCGCATAAGGGGCGGGTGTCAGGTTTTGCGCCGGATTCAAAGCGGCAAAACCATTGACACCATCGTTGAACCAGATTCGTAATTGCAGATTGGTCTGCGTGAAGAGCGAGGTGTCAAGAGCCGTCATGTTGGCCAGCGTCGTATCGCCCAAAGCCACGGTAAACAGGCCGTTGCTCACGGCCACGCTCACGGCAGCGGCAGGCTCGCTCCCGTTTTGGCTGGTGCCGTCGTTGCTCCAATAAGTCGTATAGACAATGTCCGCCGGGGGCGCGGCAATGGTCACCGTCGGCGCGCCGGTGTAATTGCCGTTGCCGGTACTGGTCACGCTGACATTGGTGACGGCTCCGCCGCCCACAGCGGCCGCGGCCGTTGCGCCCGTACCACCGCCGCCGGAGACAGTCACGGCCGGCGGGCTGACATAGCCGCTGCCGCCAAAAGTGACGGTGTAGCCGGTGATGTAGCCGCCGCTGGGGGCGTTGGCCGTGGCCGTGGCCGTTTGATTGGCATTGGTGCTGGTGACCAGCGCAAATTGGAACTGGCCGGCGCCGTTGAAATTGGTGCCGTTGTCCGTCACCAAGCCCTGGTAGGTAACGACGGCGCTTTGAGCCTGAAGGCCATTCAGGCCCAACGACAAAGCCGAGAGAGTTGCGAACAGACTGAGTTGAATACGGATTGTTTTCATAATTTTCCTGGCCTGATAGGCCATCCAAAACTCAACGGGTGTGACCGGATAACGCCCCATCCCGGCACGGAAATGGCCTCACGAGAGGGCTTTTGGCTGAAATTTCCGGTTTTTACAAGCCATTTCAGGCTCAGGGCCGTTTCTTTCCGATACCGGCGCGCCAGCCCCGCTTTGCGCCCGGCCCGCCTGGCGCCGGGTCCCGGAGTTCGCGCCTCAGCCTGACGCTCTTTCTGGCGGAGGCGCCGTGGAAAGAATCGCGTTGCGCGCCTCCGATTGGCAGGAAGTCACCGGCGGGCCAGCATCCAAAGGTGAGGCCGCTTGCACAGTCCGTTGCAGAAGGCCAGGAAGACCTTGGCGGCATTCATCACGTTGTCGGGAATGTGGTCCTCAGGAATCCGGCTGGCGATGTCCATAATCAGGGCGGTGTCATTGGTATTGCGGCTGAAGTCCTGGGCCAGGGCGCCCACCCAGACAAAAGCCAGGAATTGTTCTCTTTTTGACATAAATCCCTTTCCATCATTATTTCCCGCCATGTTCGCCCTGCCGGGTGGACATCCCCTGTCCATGTGAATAACTTTCCACGGCCCGTTTTCCAACGCCCTTGCCAATTGTCGCCAGAGTTTTCCTGTTGTTTTCATCCCTTCCAAGCCCTTTCCATTCGGGGTTCCCTTCCAGTTGCGCGCTCATTGAATAGCGCCGGGAGGAAAAAAGCAAGAAAAAACTTCGCTAATGATTCGGGATCGGGACGACGGGGCTTTATTTTGTTGGCGCAACGCGGCGCGCTGGTGGTAATAAAGCCGGGAGATGACCGAGATATGAGCACCCGTTCCCCGAAAACCCGAAACCCCGCGATCCGCGCGATCAAACTGGAAATCTGCACCGCCTCAGTGGAGGACTGCATCGCGGCGGAACGCGGCGGCGCGGATCGTGTGGAGTTGAATTGCGCCTTGATGCTGGGGGGACTGACTCCGACGCTGGGCGCGTTGCGGGAAGCCCGCGCGGCGGTGCAACTGCCGATCATCGCCATGATTCGTCCGCGGCCGGCCGGATTTTGTTACAGCGCTGCCGAATTCACCGTCATGCAGCGGGACGCGGAGGCGGCGCTGGCGGAAAAGGCCGACGGGATCGCCTTTGGAATCCTCACCGCCGCCGGCGCGGTGGATGTGAAGCGTTGCCGGCAAATGGTGAAGCTGGCCGGCGGGCGGCAGACGCTGTTTCATCGGGCGTTTGATGTTGTCAGGGACCCGGTAAAGGCCCTGGAGCAGTTGATTGACTTGGGCGTGACCCGCGTGATGACTTCGGGCCAGGAAGCCAGCGCCTACAATGGCGCGGCCAACATCGCCGCGTATATCCGCCAGGCCGCCGGCCGCATCGAAATTCTGCCGGCCGGAGGCATCAATCGTTTCACCGTTGCCGACGTGATCAGGAGAACGGGCTGCGATCAAGTCCACGCCTCGCTCAGCAGGGCCAGTACGGACCGTTCGGCCTCCGGGCGGCCGCAAGTCTTCTTTGGGGGGGCGGTCAAGCCGTCGGAAGTGGAATTCACGGTCACGGACGCCGACGCCGTGCGCCGCCTACAGGGCCTGCTGGCGCAATGACAAATTGAGGAATCAGAGCCGCAGGAAGATTTTCCGGCAATAAAGAAAATGGACGAACCAAAAGGCCAGGAGCAACCCGATGATCGCCAGCACCAAGTCGCCGCTGCCGTGCAGATTCCGGTCCAGGAACTCATGGATGTCCCCGCCCGCCAGACGCTCGCTCAGGCGCTCAAATCCGCCGAGGATGTTCTTGGTCATGTAAATGGTGATGGAGTTCATTCCCATCCAGACGAAGGGCTGGCACCACCACCGCCATTTGGCCACTTCCACGATCCAATAGAAAACCCCCAGCAGCGCGGCGCTGTAACCGCCGGCCACCAGGACGTATGAGGACGTCCAGATTTTCTTTATGACAGGCATTTGCGCGCTCCACGCCCAGCCCAGCGCGGCCAGCGCCAAACCGCCGGCCAGGAGATAAATCACCTTTTGCTGGTCGCTGAACGATGGGTTGAGCAGGAGCAATCCGGTCAGGACCCCCAGGAGACAAGTTGCAATGGCCGGCAGGGTGCTCAGAATGCCTTCGGGATCGAAATAGGTGTCGTAGAGGCGGCCGGGCAGATATTGGAAGTCAATATGGTCGGCCAGATTGAGTCCGTGTTCGAAGCGGCCCGTGACCCGCTCGGTGGTGGCGTCGAAGAGCGCCTTGGGATCAAAGGGCACGCCCCGTTTGCGGGCCAGTTCCTCCAGCGCCCCCTTTTCCAACTGAATATTCCGAATCGGCACAAAGGTCAGCAGCGCCCAATAGCCCACCAGCAACGCCGCGCCCGCGGCGATGAGCGTCCGCGGCTTGCAGAAGCAAAAGAGCAGGCCGGCGAAGAAGTAACAAAGGGCGATGCGGTTGAGGACCCCCATCAAGCGCATGTCCGGCCACGGATTGGTGAAGCCGCCGGAATAAAACAAGGCCAGCAGGAACAGCAGAACCGAGCGCCGGAAGACCCGTTTGACCGCCGCCGCCCGGCCTTCCTGCCGGATCGTCCGGCCCAGGGAAAAGACAATCGAGATTCCCGCCATGAACACGAAGAGCGGGAAGATGAGGTCGTAAAAATGGAACCCCACCCAGTCCGCGTGGTCCAATTCGTAGGCCAGGAAGCCGGTGAGCGAGAAGCCCGTAGCCTCATGTCCACCCGCCTGCGCCATGCGATGGAGCGCATAGACGAGGGAATCCGCGCCGATAATCCAAAACATGTCAAACCCCCGCAGCGCGTCCAGGGACATCAACCGTTGGGAGGCGGCAGGAGCCGGGGACGGCGGAACGGGAGGAGTTTCAGCTTCGTTCATACTCATGGGGGCCACATTGTCCGCAACCGACCAGAAATTCAATGCAAAAGGTGTTTCTTGCTCGTGAGGGGGGCGCGTTTTACCTTATTGGCGCATCTCTGCCTTGGGAAAGGTTTCAGCGATTGAGACAATTGAGAATTGGTCATTGAGAATTTATCATTTGTCATGTCAGCAGTGATTCAAAACTCCAGGCGGTTTGCTTCCGGGCAAGCGGGTCGCCGTGTCTCGTAAGGTTGATTCGCGGCGTTTGGGGCGTAATGTTTGGACGGTGAGTTTTCGCTTTCAAGACCGCGCTCAAGCGGGCCGGATGCTGGCTGAAAAACTGGCCGCTTACTCCAACCGGCCGGAGGTGGCCGTGCTGGGCCTGCCGCGCGGGGGCGTGCCCGTCGCCTTTGAGGTGGCGCGGCGGCTCAACGCGCCGCTGGATGTCTTTGTGGCGCGCAAACTGGGCGTGCCGGGGCACGAGGAACTGGCCATGGGCGCCATTGCCGGGGGCGATATTTGTTTTCTGAATGAGAGCCTGATCGCGGCCCTGTGCATTCCGCAGGAGATCGTCGCCAAAACCATCGCCCGCGAACGGCGCGAGTTGGAGCGGCGGGAGCGGAACTTCCGGGCGGGGCCGGCGGCGGACTTGCGCGGCCGGGTGGTCATTCTTGTTGACGATGGGCTGGCCACGGGGGCGACCATGCGGGCCTGTGTCCTGGCGGCCCGCCAGCGCCATCCGGCGCGGATCATTGTGGCTGTGCCGGTGTCCGCGCGCGAGACGTACGAGGAACTCCAGCAGCAGGCCGATGAGATCGTTTGTGTTCAGACACCGGCGCATTTCGACGGGGTGGGGCAGTGGTACGAGGATTTCACCCAGACCAGCGATGAGGAAGTCCGGGCGCTCCTGGAGCAGGGGGCGAAACTCGGCCGTGCCGCGGCGCCGAAGACGCCGGCGAGTTGAGAAGGATCTTTCAGGAGAACCGCTCGACGCTTTTTCAGCAAATGACATGTTTATGTAATAAATAGCTATTTTTCATCTTTATTTCGTCAATAAAAGTTGACTTTCGACAAAAAACATGCAAACATTACAAATATGATACACAGCATCAGCATAGAAAACTTTTTTTGTGTGGCTGACCGGCAGGAGATGAGTTTCCGCGTGCCGGCAAATGCCCCGGACTTGGCCTGTTTCCGGGATTCGCGGGCTGTCCGCGGCCAGCGTTTGCCGTTGGTCATCGGCATTTATGGGCCAAACGCATCCGGCAAGACCACAGTCCTGCGCGCCATTACAACCACTGCATGGTTTGTGCAGCATAGCTTTGCCCTGCCGCCCAACAACGCCATTCCACTTTTCAATCCGTACGCTCACAACAATTGGTGGAATCGCCCCTCGAGAATTACCATTGAAACTGACGGCCAGATTGCGGAAACAGCCGCGATGTTTCGCTACGAATTGCATATCGGCCACGAGCCAAACAAGTTTGGCAGCGAGGTAAGCTACGAATCGCTGTCCTATGCGCCGAATGGAAGATTTCGCAGGATTTTTGAACGTCATCAGCAGAAATTCATTTTTGGCCGTGAGTTCGGCATCACCGATGGTGATCCGCGCGTACAGAGCATTCGTCCGAATGCAAGCATCATCAGCACGCTGGCGCAGCTTAACCACAAACTCTCCAGCGACTTCATTTTATCGCTTCAGGCGCTGCAAACCAATATCGTCGGGCTGGATAAAGCACATGGCGGACTCAATAACGCCCTGTCCTACTACGCGCAACGTCCCGACTTTCTCCAGCGTTTGAACCGTGAACTCAGCCGCCTGGATTTGGGACTTGAAGAAATGAAGATTTACCCTGGCAACCCCGGCCCCATTGCGATGTTTAAGCATTTTGGACTCGATTGCGATATTGTGCTTGCGCAGGAATCAGCGGGAACGCGGCGGTTTATCGAGATATTTCCATTCCTTCAATTCGTATTGGATACCGGCGGCGTGGCCGTGATTGATGAACTGGACGCTGACGTTCATCCGCTGTTGATTCCCGAACTGTTTCGCTGGTTTTACGATAACCGGCGCAATCCCAAGGGCGCGCAACTTCTGTTCACCGCTCATAATCCCGCCATCCTTGATGAACTCGAAAAAGAACAAGTTTTCTTCACCGAAAAACTGGACGGCAAACCGGCGTGCATTTATGGCGCGGGCGAAATCAAAGGACTGCGCCGCGAGCCGAGCCTGATGAAGAAATACCTCTCCGGCGAACTCGGCGCTGTGCCGCATATTGGCTGATCCATGCCTGCGCAAATCGCCAGAATCCGCGCGCGATTCTTTGTCGCTGTCGAGGGTGAGAGTGAACAGTCGTTCGTTACATGGCTGCAAGAGCTGTCGCAGAATGAACTTCACATTCATCTGGATGGCGTCCTGCTCGGGGGCGGCGGGTTCAAATCCATGCTTCAAAAAGCCGTGCGTCTGCACAAGCGGTGTTGCAGAAAAGGCGCGTACCAAGACCGCTTTCTTATCGTGGACAGAGACCGCGCAGAGCAAGGCGACTGGTCAATTGAAGAATTGAGACGCGAGGCGGCCAAACACAGAATTACCGTCTGCGTGCAAAGCCCGAACCACGAAGGCTTGTTGTTGCGGATGATGCCGGGCATGGAGCGTGAAAACCCCGACGCCGCCTCGGTGGAGACAAAACTGATACGCCTGTGGCCCGGTTATCAGAAACCGATGAACGCGCGCGAATTGGGGCGGAGATTTTCACTGGACGATCTGTTGCGAGCGGCGGGCGCGGACTCTGATTTGGAGACCTTCTTGAAAAGGATTGGGTTGATGGGCGGGCCAGGGGATTGATTCCGGCCGGGCTGTAAGCCGAATTCTGTCTGCCCCGAAAAATCGGGGGAGAGAATCATTTGTCTCAGCAGCCGGTACCCGAAACCCGTCCCGCGTGGCGGGACTTGGAGCGGGCCGCCCCGGGGTTTCCTATTTGGCCTTGCACCCGATGGGGTTTTCCGTGCCTTGCCGGTTGCCCGGCAAGCGGTGAGCTCTTGCCTCGCCTTTTCACCCTTACCCGGCCCCTGCGGGCCGGGCGGTATGTTTTCTGTGGCACTGTCCGTCGGCAGGCTTGCGCCCGCCTCCCGCGTGTATCTTCGTCTTGACGCATGGCGCCGGGGCGAAGTTACGCGGCATCGCGCCCTCTGGTGTTCGGACTTTCCTCCCCCGGCCCCTCAGGGCCGGAAGCGATTCTCCACCCGACCGGAATCCAGGGCAATGTAACCGCGCGGGAGACAAATGACAAGCGGGGCGTTTCTCCTGATCTTGATCGTAATCCTGATCTTCTTTGTGCAACCGGGGTTAAGATTAGGGTTAAGATCAGGATTAGGATTAAGATTAAGATTAAGAATATCCCCTAATCCACTGCGGCGACATTCATGTCCGGCGTGTAGTAAAGAATGCGCCCGCAGTTGGGGCAGGTGACCAGGTCCTTGGCCGCCTGGCAGGAAACCATCAGTTGGACGGGGAAGCGCATGTGGCAGCCGCCGCAGACGCCGTGCTCGATGCCGACGACGGCGTTGCCGCCCTTGTGTTGCACCAGCCGTTCGTATTGGTGGAGGAGGCGCTCCTCGATCTGGGAGGTCAATTGGTCGCGGTTGCTTTCCAGCGCGGTTAATTCCTCGCGCAGGCTCTGTTCGCGGGCAGCCATCTCGCGCAATTGCCCCTCGGCCAGCAGGCGTGTTTCCGCGGCCTCGCGCTGGGCGGCGGCAACTTGTTTTTGGAGGGTTTCGGCCTGCTCCATCAAATCCAACTGCCGGTCTTCCAACTCGGTGATGTTCTGTTTGCAGGTGTCAATCTCGTGGGCCAGAGCCTTGTATTCCTCGTTCCTCTTGGTTTGGAACTGTTGGAGGGCGTAGCGTTCGATCTGTTGCTTGCGCGAGTCCGCCTCCAGTTCGAGCTTCTTGCGGTCGGTTTCGATTTGTTTGATCCGGGTTTTGAGGGCTTCCAAGGCGGCCTGGGTGGCGGCGGCGCGGGTTTGGAACTCCTGGCGTTCCGGGTCCAGGCGCGCCAGTTGCTCGCGCACGCGCAAAATCCGGCGATCCCTCTCTTGCAATACCAGCAGCTTTTCGATTACATGTTGCATCGGGCCACTTCCGTTCGGTCGTTGCCGGATACAGTAGCGGCCCGCGGGCGGCAAGTCAATGCGCTTGCTGGCCGCGCCGTTGGAAGATTTGAACGCGAGCCAATGCACGGTTTATTGAAAACGATGCCGAAGCCGATCCGGTCCGCGGCGCTTTGCGGCCTGGCCGCCGCCATCCTGGCGTCCGGCCCGCCGGCCGGCGGCGGGGAACCCCCGGCACTGGACCTGGCCCGCCAACTCAACGAAGCGTTCGTCGCCGCGGCGGAGAAGGTGTCCCCCGCCGTTGTCGTCATTGACATCCGGCAAAAAGTCAAGGGCAGCGACGAGGGTTCGTTTTGGGACATTTTGCCGCCGGAATTGCGCCGTCGCTTTCAAAACCACGGCGGCGCCCAACGCAGCCGGCCCCGCTGGGTGGAGGGGGAGGGATCGGGTATCATCATTTCCGCCGACGGTTACATTCTGACCAACCATCACGTGGTCGAAGACGCGGACCAAATCATCGTGCGCCTCAAAGACGGCCGCACCTTCGAGGGCACGGTCAAGGGAAGCGATGCGGAATCGGACATCGCGGTGGTCAAGATCAACGCCAGCGGGTTGACCGCCGCCAAGTTGGGCGATTCGGACGCCACGCGGGTGGGGGAATTCGTGCTGGCCATCGGCGCGCCCTTTGAACTGAACGACACGGTGACCGTCGGCCACGTCAGCGCCAAGAGCCGCGCGCTGGACGGCATGAGGGGGAACATGGACCAGGATTTTCTGCAAACCGACGCCAAGATACTGCCCGGCAACAGCGGCGGGCCGCTGGTCAACCTTTACGGGGAAGTCATTGGAGTCAATACGATGATTGAGGGACTGGGCACAGGCATCGGCTTCGCCGTTCCGATCAACCGCGCCCGGCGGGTCAAGGACCATTTGATCGCCGAGGGCCGATTCGCCCGCTCCCGGCTGGGCATCTACATTGACGACCTCAAGAACGACCGCGACTACCTCGACCTGGACGGCAAACTGGCGCCCGACACGCGCGAGGGCGTGGTCGTCGCGGCGATCATTTCCGGCGGGCCGGCCGACAAATCCGAACTGCGGCCCGGCGACGTGATCACGGCGGTGGACGGCAAGAGCGTCAAGACCCGGCAGCAATTGCGGGACGAGGTGGCCGGCAAAAAACCGGGACGCGCCACCCGCCTGGACGTGGTGCGCGGCAAGGAACACCTGGCCATCAGCCTGACGCCCCAAGCGATGCCGGAGCAGGAGGAACTGGCCGCCAGGACGCGCCGTTCCCAGAGTCAGCCCCAGCCGGCCGCCTTGGGGTTGTCCGTGCAGGGCCTCACCAAAGATTCGGCCAAACAATATGGCGTTGACCTCTCGGCTGGCGTCATTGTCACCGCCGTCGAGCCGGATTCCCTCGCCGAACAGGGCGGCGTCAAGGCCGGGGACGTCATCACCGATGTCAACCGGCGGCATGTTTCGACGGCGCGGCAGTTTGGCGAGGCGGTCAAGGCGGCCGATCTGCGGCGCGGGGTGATGCTCAATTTGATCAGCGAGGGCCAAAGCCGGTTCATCGTTTTGAAACAAAGCGACGACAACTGAGCCATGACGACCGTGGATATCCGCTCGCAAACGGAGGAGCAAATCCAGCGCCAATTCCAGCTTTGGCAGGAGCCGGGTTATCGGGTGACCCAATTGCTGCACTGGCTTTACGCGCGGCGCGCCGCCAGTTGGGACGAAATGACCAATCTGCCCAAAGCCCTCCGCCAGCGCCTGAGCGAGGCCTACACCTTGGCATGGCCCCAACTGGCCCGGCGCCAGGGCGCGGCCGACACCACGCAAAAGTTCCTCTGGCGCCTGGCCGATGGCGCGCTCATCGAAAGCGTCCTCATCCCCGCCAGCCCCGCCCTTTACGGCGAGCCCAGCGACCGCCGCACGTTGTGCGTTTCCACCCAGGTCGGCTGCGCCTACGGCTGCAAGTTTTGCGCCAGCGGGCTGGAGGGCTGGAAACGCCACTTGGGCGTGGAGGAAATCGTCAACCAGGTCCTGGCCGTGGAACGAATGGAGGGCGGGGGCGGGCGGATGATCAACAACCTGGTCATCATGGGCATGGGCGAGCCGCTGGCCAATTACGAGAACCTGCTCCAGGCCCTGCGCATCCTCAACGCCCCCTGGGGCGGCCATTTGGGCGCGCGCAAGATCACCGTTTCCACCAGCGGGTTGGCCCCGCAAATCCGCCGCCTGGCCGACGAGCCGCAACAATTCCGCCTGGCCGTTTCGCTGCACGGGGCGACCGACCCGACCCGCGCGCGCCTGATGCCCATCAACAAGAAATATCCGTTGCGGGAGTTGACGGCCGCCTGCGAGTATTACCAGCAGAAAAAGGGCCGGATGATCACGCTGGAATACATCTTGATCGCCGGCATCAACGACGCTTTGGACCAGGCGTTGCCGCTGGCCAGGCTGGCCCATCGCCTGCGCGCCAGGGTCAACTTGATTCCTTGCAACAAGGTGGAGGGGTTGCCTTGGGAGCGTCCCGGCGAAGCGGCGCAGGAGGCCTTTCTCGCCGCCTTGGAGCGGCAGAAAGTCGCCGCCACGTTGCGCCGGGAAAAAGGCGGCGAGATAGACGCCGCCTGCGGCCAACTCCGCCTCAAGACCGAGCGGGAACTGACGTCGGAAAGGATGAAGGAAGAAGGATGAAGGAAGAAGTTGGGTTGAGTTTGTCTCATCAGAACCGGCGGTCAAAACTGGCGCGATGGTGGAGAGCGCCAGGCAGCAACAGGGGTCAAGCCCGAAATTCGGAATTACATTTGGAGCGGGGCGGTCCGAGAACTAACTTTTGCCAAAGAAGCGGGTCCAGTCCTGGGCAGCGTTAAGAATACGCAATGCCCGGATCAGTTCCGGCTCAATTCTGTAAAGAACCAAATAATTGCGGTAGCGAGAAACCGGCCAAAGACGAACACCGATTTCTTGCTGACCGCGCGGAGCTTTCAATGCCATTCCTTTCTTTGGCGTCTTTCCAAGTTGAATACTCTGCTGGACAATCGCGGCCCTGAGGCGCGCCGCAGCGGCGGGGTCATGAGCCGCAATATAGTCTTCGATTTGGTCGAGATCCTCCTCGGCCAGCGCAGTGAAGAAGACGGGCAATTCCCTCATTTGCTCTGGCGGCGCCGCAGAAGATCGGCGGCCGGAATCAGGGGACGCGGATCCATAAGGGCCGTCTGGATAACACGACCCAAATCCTCCCGGCTTGCCGCCGACGCTTTGGCTTCATAATCCTCCAGCAGACGCAAGCCGGCACGGATGACCTCGGATTTGTTGTTGAAGCGGCCACTGGCAACAAACCGATCAATCAGCTCCTCGAAATGCGGCGTAATGACTTTGCTCATGCCGGACATACCTTCCAACAGTTCCAACCTGTTGTCAACCGTTTCTGAAGCGGAAAAAGCAGTTAGTTGGAGCGGGTGACTCCACCGTCGCGCTTCGCGCCAGGGCTGGACAGGGGGAATCGAACCCTCGTGATTATTCCTTCTTCTTTGAGGTTTTGGCGATCTGGAATCAGCTTATTGGGGTTTTTTGTGTTTGCGCGGGGCGGGCGGGTCGGCCATAGTGAGGCATTGGAAAATTCATCGTGCCCACCGCACGCTTGAAATTATGAAACCGAAAAAATCCGTGAGGCGGCGCAAATCGGCGGACAAACCGGCCAAACGCGCCAAGGCGCGCGCGTCTGCCGTCCGCACTGGCAAGACCAAGGCCGCCACAACCGCCGCGATCGCCCCTGCCGCCGCGGCCGCAGCCGAGCGGAAGCGAGCCACGGGCGCCCCGCGGGTGAACCGGTTAAAAATTCCGCCGATTCTTTTGGAAGGGGACGCGCCGCCGGCGCCCGCAGCCAGCGGGCCGGGCGAGCGGTTCGCGTTGGGGCCAACGCCCGCACCCGTGACCGCGGCCGCAGTCGGCGGGCCGGGCGGGGCGGAATTGCCGGAGGCCTACGGGACGCAACAACTTTTTTTGGCCGCGCGCGATCCGCACTGGCTCTATGCCTGCTGGGATTTCAACCGCGAACAACTCAGGAAATACAACGCCCTGTCCGCCGACGGCCATTTGGTGCTGCGTGTCTATCGCGGGGCCATCCAGGGCGAACCGCTGGCGCAGATTCATGTCCATCCCGAATCGCGCCATTGGTTCGTGCCGGCGCCCGAAGCGGGCGCGAAATATCTGGCGGAACTGGGCTACTACGATGCGTCGCATCACTGGGTGGCGCTGACGCGCTCCGGGGCGACGTTGACGCCGCCGGAGGGCGTTGCGGAGGATGTTTCGATCCGTTTCACCACCATACCGGCAGAGGTGCCCTTTGCCGAATTGCTGGCGATGGTCAAAGGGGCGGCGCGGGAACACGTGCCGCTGGTGGAGGCGATGCAACAGATGCGCGCCCAGGGGTTCCGCGACCTGCCCTCGCCCGAAGAGGTGAAAAGGGAGTGGACCGCCGCGCAGGAAAAGGCGCTGGCGGCGGTGGTTTCCTTGGACCCGGCGCGGCGCATCCGGATCGGCTCTCTGGAAATCACGGAACTGATCCGGCGGCAGTTGGAACAACAGGTTTCCTCGATCGGCGCGGGGCAATTCAGCCTGCCCGCTGAGGCGATGGGCGCGCCGGGGGGCGTTTCCAGCCCGTTCGGCGGCGAGCAACGGGGGCGCGGCTTCTGGTTCAATGTCAACGCGGAGTTGATTGTCTATGGCGCGACGGAACCGGACGCCAAAGTCATCATCGGCGACCGTCCGATCAAACTGCGCGAGGACGGCTCGTTCAGTTTTCGCTTCGCGCTGCCGGATGGCCAATATGAACTGCCGGTGGCGGCGCATTCGGCCGACGGGGAGGAGACGCGGCGTGCGTGTCTGAGATTCAGCCGGGACACCGAGTATGAGGGGGAGGTCGGGGCGCACGCGCCGGAGGAGGAATTGCAGGAGCCGCTGGTCAGCGCGGTGGGGTAAGAGCCCGCGCAAAAATAACTTCCGACGATGAGACGCCATTCAAACCTAATCGAGGTGACTTCTGAAAGTGCAATCTCGAAGGCCATTGACAATTGGCCATTGAAAATTTGTCATTTGCAATTCAGTCCCGCTTCCCCAACTGCTCGATTGCCAATTACAAATTCTCAATGACCCATTGTCAATCAACGCTGTCGAACTCTCACGCGTTCCGAAACGGGTTTGGCCGAAAGAGCGCTGGCAAAACCGGAAGTTGTTCCCGGGCGGACGCCAAGTTGAGCGGGGCGGCTCACGGACCGCCCCGGTTTTTGCGCGCCGCAGAATGAACCCCTACACCAAAGCCGTCCTTTCGGTTCTCCGGCTGGCCGCGCTGGGCTTGATCGTGCTGGGGCCGTGCCTGTGCGCGGGCGATTTGTTTTTGTACTTGCGGCATCGTCCGACGGCCGGACCGTGGCGGCTGGCGCTCAAGGGGCTGCCCACGCTGGGCGGGGTGGCCCTTTATTGGAAGGCCCGATGCCTGGCGGAGCGATGGACAAAGGACATGGAGTAAGAAGTTGGATTCAGCCCCCATGCAAGGCCATTTCGCCCTGATTCTCCACGCGCACCTGCCGTTTGTGCGCCATCCGGAGCACGAGAAGTTTTTGGAGGAGAACTGGCTCTTCGAAGCCATCACCGAGACTTACCTGCCGCTGCTCCAGATCATCAAAGGCTGGCAGAACGACGGGATGCGGGTCCGGCTGACGATTTCGCTCTCGCCGCCGCTGTGCGCGATGTTGCTGGACCCGATGTTGCAGGAGCGCTACGTGCGGCATCTGGACGGGCTGGGGCAATTGGCGGAAAATGAAGTCCGACGGACGCATTGGGACGCGGCCTATCACGAGCTGGCCTGGATGTACCACCGCCGCTTCGCGGGCTTGCGCGAGACTTACTTTGAATGCGAACGGGACCTGGTCGGCGCCTTCGGCCGGTTGGAGGAGGCCGGGTTGGTGGAGATCGCCACCTGCGCGGCCACGCATGCGCTGCTGCCGCTGCTGGCCGATGATCCGCCCTCGTTGCGCGCGCAGATTCTGGTTGCCCGCGATTATCATCGCGAATGTTTCGGGCGCGGGCCGGCCGGGATGTGGCTGCCCGAATGCGCTTATGCGGAGGGAATCGAAGAGGTCTTGCAGGAGGCGAACATCCGGTGGTTCGTAACCGAGACGCACGGCCTGTTGCACGCGCGGCCGCGGCCGCGCTGCGGGGTCTTCGCGCCGGTTTTCACGCCCGCAGGCGTGGCGGCCTTCGGGCGGGATTTCGAGTCCGCCCGCCAGGTCTGGAGCAAGGAGCAGGGCTATCCGGGGGACGGCCGCTACCGGGATTTTTACCGCGACATCGGGTTTGATTTGGATTTCGACTACGTCAAACCTTTTTTTCCAGCGCCCGGCCGGAGGGGATTCACGGGCATCAAGTATCATCGCATCACGGGCGGGACCATCGAGAAGCAGATTTACGACCGGGCGGCGGCGGTGCGCGCGGCCGACGAGCACGCGGGCCATTTTCTGCAGGGGCGGATCGAACAAATCGAAAAGCTGGGAGGGGTGATGGACCAGCCGCCGATAGTGGCGGCGCCTTACGACGCGGAGTTGTTCGGGCATTGGTGGTATGAGGGGCCGGAGTTTTTGAATTTTTTCGTGCGCAAGGCCTATTACGATCAGCGGGCCTTCACGTTCATCACGCCGGGGGAGTACTTGCGCCGCTATCCGACGCAGCAAGTGGCCACGCCAGCGGCTTCGAGTTGGGGAGAGGAGGGCTATTGGCGGGCCTGGCTGAACGAAAGCAACCACTGGATTTACCCGCACCTGCGCCTGGCGCAAGCGCGGATGAGCGAATTGGCGGAGCGTTTCGCGGGCGCGGGCGGCCTGGCCGGGCGCGCGCTGCGGCAAGCGGGGCGGGAACTGCTGCTGGCGCAATCCAGCGACTGGCCGTTCATCCTGCGCACGGGCACCAGCCCGGATTACGCGGCACGGCGGGTGAAGGACCATTTGTCGCGATTCCTGGAGCTGCATCGGCAACTGACCGAAAATGCGATTGACCAGGCGTGGCTGGCGCAAATCGAGCAGGCGGACAATATCTTCCCGAATATAGACTGCGGGTATTGGAAGCGGCAGAAGGGTTGAACTGCTCTTAATCCTAATCTTAATCTCTGGGGGAAGAAGGATTAGGAGTAGGATTAAGATTAGGAGCAGGATCAGCGATCAGCAAAAAAGGACGCACCTTACGCCCCGGCCAGGCGCAGTTCGTAATTGAGGATGGAAAGGGCGGAGACGGCGGCGGTTTCGCAACGCAGGATCAGCGGCCCCAGGGTCAGGGGCCGCGCGCCGGCGGCTTTGATGGCCTCCATTTCCGCCGGGGAAAAATCGCCTTCGGGACCGATCCAGACGCAGACCGTTGCGGGCCGGCGGGCGGCGTCAGGAAACCAGGCCCGGAGAGGCCGGCGGTCGTCCTGCAACGAGCCCACAAGAGTCAAATCGAATTTTTCGCCGCGGGCCAGCCAAGCCGGCAAAGCCAGCGGCGATTCCACCCGCGGAAGCCAGCGCTGGCCGCATTGTTTGATCGCTTCGACGGCGGTCTGCTGCCATTTTTCCGCCTTGTGCGCGGACGCCTCGCCCTCCAGGCGGATGGCGACGCGCTCGGAAAGCAGGGGAACGACGCGCCAGACGCCAAGCTCGGTCGCCTTTTGAATGATTGCTTCGAGCCATTTGCCCTTGGGAATGGCCTGCGCCAGGGTGACGCGGCAGGAGGGAGGCGGCTCGGAGGCGCGGCGTTGGACTTCGAGCGCGACTTTTTTTCGCGTGACGCCGCCCACGCGGCAGAGCAATTCGCCGCCGGCGCCGTCCAGGACGATGACGCTCTCCCCCGGCTTGAGCCGGAGGACATCGGCGGCATGATGCGCCTGGGCGCCCGTCAGGGCGGGAAGGTCCGAGAGGCAGTCTTGGGGCGGGAGGTGGAACCGGTGCATAAGGGCCGATTGGAGATTTGAAATTTGAAATTTGAAATTTGAGATTGGAGATTTGAAATTTCAGATTTGAAATTCGAGATTTGAAATTTCAGGTGAAGAGGCTGCGGGCCTTTTCAAAGAAACTTTTGCGCATGGGGTGGACGGTTTCGTCGCAGAGCTTGGCAAATTCCTCCAACTTGGCGCGTTGGGCGGCGTTCAAGCGGGTTGGAACTTCGATCTGCACCCGCACCAGCAAATCGCCCTGTCCGTAGCCCTGGACGTTTCTGACCCCTCTGCCTTTGAGGCGAAAGACGGCGCCGGCTTGTGTTCCGGGGGGCACTTTGATTTCCGCCGGGTTGGCCAAAGTCGGCACCTCGATGATGTCCCCCAAGGCGGCCTGGACGAAGCTGATGGGGATTTCGCACAGCAAATCGTCGCCGTCGCGCGAGAAAATCTCGTGGCGCTGGACGTGCAGGACAACAAAGAGGTCCCCCGGCGGCCCGCCGCGGGCGCCGGCCTCGCCGTTGCCGGAGGATCGGAGACGCGTGCCGCCCTCGACGCCGGCGGGGACTTTGATGGTGATCTTGGACGTGCGTTCACGGCGGCCGGCGCCCGCGCAGACGCGGCAGGGCTTGTCAATGACGCGCCCCTGCCCCTCGCAGCGCGGGCAGGTTTGGGCGATGCTGAAGATGCCGCGGGAACTGATGACCTGGCCGCGCCCGCCGCAAACCGAACAGACCTTGGCGGTGGCGCCGTGCTCGGCGCCGCTGCCGTGGCAGGCTTCGCAGGAGTCGAGTTTGGTGACGGTGATCTCCTTCTCGCACCCCTGGGCGGCCTCCAGGAAACTCAACTCCATGTCGTAACGCAGATCGTCGCCGCGATGGGCGCCGCCGGAGCGCCGCTCCCCGCCGCCGAAGAGGTCCTCGAAGATGCTGGAGTTGCCGAAGACCTCGCGGAAAATCTCGCTTGGATCGTGGAAGCCGCTGCGGGCGCGGGCGCGGGAGTCGAAGGCGGCGTGACCGAATTGATCGTAGGCGGCGCGGGATTGCGGATCGTTGAGGATTTCGTAGGCCTGGCCCAGCTCCTTGAATTTCTCCTCGGCCGCCTTGTCGTTGGGGTTGCGGTCGGGATGGAATTTGAGCGCCAGCTTGCGGTAGGCCTTCTTGATTTCCTCCGTGTCGGCGTTGCGGTCCACGCCCAGGACCTGGTAATAATCTCGTTTTGACATGGCGGGTCAGGGCGCGGGCGCTTTGGCCACGACGACCCCCGCCGGGCGAAGAAGGCGGTTGCGGAACTTGTAACCTTTGCGGATCTGGCGGATCACCTGGCCTTCGGGCACGTCGGCGCTATCCTCTTGCGAGACCGCCTCGTGCAGGTTGGGGTCAAAGGGCTTTCCGGCGGCGTCAATCTCCTCCAAGCCGGCCTCGGTCAGCGCCGATTTAAGCTGGTTGGCAATGAGCGCGATGCCGGCCTGGAGGGATTGGGCGTTCGGTTTGTCGGCGGCGGCCAAAGCCATTTCGAAGGCGTCCAACACCGGCAGCAATTTGAGCAGCAGGACCTGGTTGGCAAAAGTGACGGCTTCCTGCCGCTCGCGCGCGGCGCGCTTTTTGAAATTGTCGAAATCGGCCGTCTGGCGAAGGTAGCGGTCCCAGTATTCGCCCGCCTTGGCGGCTTGGTCTTTGAGTTGCTCGATTTGCCCGGCCGTTACCGGCATCAGAACCGGCGGCTCGGCCAGTGGCGTCGGGGTCTGGCTCTCGTCGGTTTCGGATTCCCTGCTCTTCACGTCGTTCTTCATCAGTAGTAGAGAAATAAACCATTTCCCGCCCGGTTTCAACCCCGCTGGAGGCGGGGGCGAATTTCACTTTCCTGCGATTACAAATACACCCTCAGAGCGTCAGGGTCGCGGTGGGGACATCCTGAAAAGTCAGTTCGATGCAGACGTGGGCGCCGCCGATGCCCTCCAGGCGGCCAACCACGGCGCCCCGGGCCAATTCGGGCCGGTTGCACTCGCGGCTCAAATGCCCCAGGTAAATGCGCCGCAGGCCCGGCCAGAGGATTTCCACGGCGACGTCGGCCGCGCCGTCGTTGGAGAGGTGGCCGTGGCGGCTGAGAATGCGCTGTTTGAGGCTCCAGGGACGGCGCGGGTCGTCCTGCAACATTTTCAAATCGTGATTGGCCTCCAGAAGCAGGATGTTGGCGGCCCGGATGCGCTCGATCACCAGCCGTGTGGCGTGGCCCAGGTCGGTCAGGAAGCCGACGTTGCCCGCCGGCGTGCGCAACAGGAAGCCCACCGGATCGCAGGCGTCGTGCGGCACGGCAAAAGTGTCCACCGTGACATCGCCGATGTCGAAGGAGCCGCCTGTGGAGAAAAGGCGGGCGTTGAGCTGGATTTGCAATTGGGCCTCGATGGCTTCCTTGGTCAGGCGGTTGCAATAGACGGGCAAATCCAGCCGCGCGGCCAATCCCGCCAGGCCGGAGATGTGATCGGAGTGTTCGTGGGTGATGAGGATGCCGTCGAGGGTCTCGGGCGTGCGGGCCACGGTGGCCAGGCGCTGGCGGATTTGGCGTCCGCTCAAGCCGGCATCAACCAAGAGCCGGGCCTCCCCCGTTTCCAGATACGCGCAATTGCCGGCCGAGCCGCTGCCCAAAATAGTCAGTTGAACCGCCACGGCCCGACGTTAGAAGGGGGAATGGCGGGCGGCAACCTTTTTCTGAAAAATTGACTTCTTTCTTGAGCCGGACGGGTTTGGGCGTACAATGAAGCCGATGTCACAAGGGTTGCATTTATCGCAGAAGATGTCGCTATCGCAGGTGCTGGCGCCGCAACTGCAGCAGTCGCTGGCGCTGTTGCAGGCGCCCACTTTGGAATTGAAGGCGCTGGTCGAACAGGAGCTGACTCAGAATCCGCTGCTGGAGGAAGTCCCCGCCGCCGAGGTGGAGATGAGCGACCGGGTCAAGAACGGCGGCGAAAGCGACAGCACAGCCGAGGCGGCCGACCTGGCCGAGCCGCCCGCCGACGTGAAGTTCGATCCGGCCACGGAAAAGCCCAGCAACGCCCCGGTGGACGATTTTCAGGTCGAATTCGAGCGCCTGATGCAGGCCGACCAGGAGTGGCGGGACCATTTTGCGCAGACCAACCTGCCCATGCGCCAGAGCCAGGACGCGGAGGAAAAGCGGCAATTCATGTTCGATTCCCTGGTGGCCGGCACCTCCCTCCAGGAGACCCTGCTCGAACAGATGCGCTTCTCCGAGATGACCGAGGAGCAGAAGCCCATCGCCGAGATGATCATCGGCAACGTGGACGACCGGGGCTATCTCAAGGCGACGGTGGACGAACTGGCCTTCTCGACCAACATCGCCCCGGAAAAAATCGTCGAAGTGCTCAAGATCATCCAGGAATTTCATCCGCCGGGGGTGGCGGCGCGTGACTTGCGCGAGTGCCTCCTGTTGCAACTGGAGCGCATCGGCCAGGAGAAATCCCTGGAGTACCGCATCATCAAGGATTACATGGACGCGCTTTCCAAACGGAAGCTGCCGGAAATCGCCCGCGGGCTGGCCGTGAGCGTGGACCTGGTGCAGACGGCGCTGGGGCGCATCAAGAACCTGGAACCCCGTCCGGGGCGCGACTTTTTGCCCGACAACGACCGCTACATCATGGCGGAGGTCTTCGTGCAAAAGGTCGGCGACGATTACATCGTGACCACCAACAACGAGCAAATCCCCCACCTGCGCATCAGCAACACTTACAAGGACTGGATGTCCGACGCGGGCACGGCGGCCGAGGTGCGCGATTACATCCGGGATAAAATCCGGGCGGGGAAATTTCTCATCAAGAGCCTTCAGCAGCGCCAGCAGACCATCCTGAACATCGCCAACGAGATCGTCAAGCGCCAGCGCGAGTTCATGGACAAGGGCGTGGCCCATCTCAGGCCCATGACGATGGTGCAGGTGGCCGAGGTGGTCGGCGTTCACGAAACGACCGTCAGCCGGGCCGTCTCCAACAAGTACATGGAAACTCCGCAGGGGGTCTTTGAGATGAAGTACTTTTTCACCTCCGGCATCCAGACCGACAGCGGCGGAGGCGTCTCCAACACCAGCGTCAAGGACATGGTGGCGGAGATGTTCAAAGGCGAGAACTCCAACAAGCCTCTCTCCGACCAGGAAATCGTCAAGATGCTCAAGGAAAAGGGCATCGTCATCGCCCGCCGCACCGTGGCCAAGTACCGCGCCGAGCTGAACATCCTCCCCTCCAACCTGCGAAAAGTTTACTGACCTCTGGGTAAGATGCGCAAGCGATGTTAATAATGGCCGCTGAGCAGTTCGCGCGTCAGCGCCTTGGCGCCGTAGATTTTGTCCAGCGCCTCCAAAATGGCCGCCGAGTCAACCGAGATCGCGCGGCCCTGTTTGTCGCCGTAGGCGTAGTCCCAAGGCAGGCTTTCCAGATTGCCGTCAAATATAATGCCGACAAATTCCCCGGCGCGGTTGACCACCGGGCTGCCCGAATTTCCGCCAATGATGTCGGCGGTGCTCACGAAATCCAGCGGCGTGGCCGGACGCAGGCGCGCCTGGCGCGCGGCCCATGACGGTGCCAAGTTGAAAGGCGGACGGTTGTTCATGGCCGCCGCGCGCGCAAAAAGCCCGGCGAAATCGGTGAACGGCGCCACCGGCTTGTTGTCCTCCTCGTAGCCCTTGACGGTGCCGAAGGCCAGCCGGAGCGTGGACGTGGCGTCGGGATAGCCGGCGGTTCCGGGGAGCAGATTGCGGGCGCGGGCAATGGCCGCGTAGGCCTCCTGCCGAGCTTCGCTTTGCGTGTCGAAGATTTTGCGCAGCGCGCGCGATTCGCCGTCCACCGAGCGCGCCAATTCGATCATCGGGTCGCGGGCCGCGGCGACGGCGGGGGCGCCGCCCTCGTAAAGTTCTTTGCGGAAGGCGGCGTCACGCACGCGCGTGCCCGCGATCAATTCGGCGGCCCGTTCCCTGGGGGATTTTCCGGCCAGCGCCTTTTGCACCAGCTCGTTGTCGCCGCCCAATTCGGTCGCGAAAAAAGTGAGCGAATCGGCCAGAGTCAGCGTTTCCAGGTCGGTGTAGATCGGTCTCTTGGACAAGAGGGCCAGTTCGAGGGAGGTTTTGCCGGAGTCGGAGAATTCGCGCAGCCGCTGGCCGTTGGGCTTGGGCCGCTCGTCGCCCGCGCGCAAGAGCGTGCGCGCGATGCGGAAGCTCTCGCAATTGAAGGCCCGGCCCCCTTCGAGCAAGGTGTGAGGGACGAAACTTTCGGATTCGATCCGGGTCGCCGTGGCGATTTGGTCATAAGCGGCCAGCGCCGCTTGGCAGAGGGCTTTTTTGTCTTCGGCGGTCTGGTCGCGAAGTTGCGCCTTGAATTGCGTCTCGGCGATTTCCCTGGCTCCCATCAACTCCGGGTCCAGCAGTCCGGCCAGGCGGCCATCGTTGGCCTTGCGGCCGTTTTGCACTCCGAGCAACGCCCTGTCGGCGCGGCGGGCATTCTCCGGATTGCGTTCGCTCCAGGAGCTTAACAGGACTTCCTCCCGCTTGGCGGCGGCGAGTTGGAAAGGCAGGACGTGGTCGCGCAGGTTCTTGAGCGCGTCCACGGTGAGCAGCCGGCTGGTGCGGCCCGGATGGCCTGAAACGAACACCAAATCGCCCTCCTTCGGCCCCGATGGCGAGAAGCGCAGATAATCCTTGATCCGGGCCGGCCGGCCGTTTTCGTAGGCGCGGAAGAGGCAGATGTCCAGATCGTAGCGCGGGAATTCAAAATTGTCCGTGTCCCCGCCGAAGAAGCCCGCCTGTTCTTCGGGCGCGAAAACGAAGCGCACGTCGGTGTAGCGTTTGTAGCAGTAAAGCTGATAGGCGCCCCCCTGCCACAACGTCACCACGTCGGAGCGCAGGCCCGTGTTGTCCTGCGATTCCTTTTCGATTTGCGCGATGATGGCGCGCCGCGCGGCAAAGGCGGCCTCCGGCCCGGCGTCCTTGGGGATCGCCGCGTTGACCCGCGCGGTCACGTCCTGGATGGATTGGAGCACGTTGATTTCCAGGTCCATGCACTTGAGTTCCTCGGTCTGCGTGCGGGCGTAAAAGCCGTCGTGAAGATAATTCTTGCGGCTGGTGCTCAGCTTGGCCAGCGAGCCGGCCCCGACGTGATGGTTGGAAATGAGCAGGCCGTCGGCGCTGATGAAACTGCCCGAACCGCCGGAACCGACATGCACGGAGGCCTTTTGCAGATGTTCCAGCCAGGCCTCATCGGGGTCGAAGCCGTAGAGGTCGTGGAGGATTTGGCGCGGCGGCTGATTATAGAGCCACATGCCTTCATCGGCGCGGGCCGCGGCGGCAAAGGCCGCGCAGACAAACAGAAGAGGTTTGAGGTTGATCATAAGGGCCGTTGGGCGTTCATCGGCCTTATTCTTTGCCGAAGGTGCGTCCGCCGCGAGAAAAAACGGGGCCGGCCGGGCCATGGTTCCGGATTTGCGCCGGAGAAGGCGAGCGGGAAACGGAATATGCGATGATGCGGGACCCGCTTACGCTTACGATTACGAGGGAGTTCCCTTTTTTTCATCCTCGCAGCTCGGCATTATTCGGGAGCCCGCCTTTAGTTCATATTTACGGCTTGACATACATAGCCATGCCATGTATTGTGTCGCTATGCTAACGAAAGAACTTGTGGCGGCCTCAACCGAGCCGTTGATTTTGTCCCTCCTTTCCCGCGGCGAGAGCTACGGTTATGCCCTCATCCAGGAAGTGAAACGGCTTTCCGGGGATAAAATCGAATGGAGCGATGGGATGCTTTACCCTGTGCTGCATCGCATGGAACACGAGGGCTGGATTGCGTCGCGTTGGGGCGAAGCGGAGAATGGGCGCCGGCGCAAATACTACTCGCTTAAAAAAGACGGCAAAAAGGCCCTGCAGGGCCAGCGCGAGCAGTGGGTCACGGTTTCAGGAGTGTTCAAGCAATTATGGAGGGAACAATATGTCTAATTTCGACCCGGCAATTTCGGCATGGCGTCGGCAGATGCTGGCTGCGGGCATCAAGTCCCCCGCGCTACTGGACGAACTGGAAAGTCATCTGCGCGAGGACGTGGAGCAGGGGATGCGGTCAGGTTCGACCGCGCAGGCAGCCTTTGAGACCGCCGTGCAGCGGATGGGACAGGCTGACGTGCTCAAAGCCGAGTTCAAAAGGGCTGGCAAAATGAACGGATTCAGTCGGATAAACCACAATCGCCTCTATGCGACCGTTCTCATGGTCTTTCTCATCACCTTGAATTTGCTCAATCTGGTTCCGACCCGGGGCTTGAGCGGCATGCAGTTGAGCGCGTGGCTCGAACAGGGAGGCGGTAAAAATGCGTCCAACGGTCTTCTGGGCATATACAGCGAGTTCACCAGCGGCGGATTTGAACGCTGCGCCCTCGGCGGACTGGATATAATACCCGTCTTTTTTAGGCCCTGGGCGGCTGCGCTGGGCGTCTTCTATTCGTTGGCTGTCGGCCTCACGCTATGCTCGCGCATACTGCACCCACCACGGGCCGCCGATTGACTCGCCTTTTGAACTTGGCGCTTCTGCCGGCTTTTCCAATCGGGACAGCCATCGGCATTTACGGTTTAGCCAGCGTGGATAGGGAAAGGAAACAACGATTGGAACCAAGAATGTGGAGATGAGCACGTCCCCTCCACCACGTCCGCCGCACCGTGATAATGGCTCGTGGAAGAGTTGAGCGCCACCTGCCAAACAGCTCCGAAGGCAGCATGTTCGGGCTTGCAGCAGGCGCTTGCCCTTGCTTCAATCCGCCTCACGGGAAAAACATCAATGTGACCAAAGCGAACGATTGCCCTACGAAAACGCCGTTCATCGAAGGATGCCGTCTGGCATTGCTATGTTTGACAGTGGCGATTTCGGCCGGTGCCTTCACGGAATTTGCCCAAGCCGCTTGCGATCTCCAAATTGTTAATGCCGGACCCTGTTTGGCTGACGGCACATCCGGCGTGCCGGATGTCGGGGATGCTTACGGTCTCGAAATCACAGTCAACGTCATCGGTGTGCCCTCGCAACCGTTCCGAATCGAATGGACGATCGCCAATGTCACTTACTCCTTCGACAATATCAATGTTGGGCCAGGGGATGGTTATTGGTGGTATTTCCTTTGGTGGGTCAATCTGGATGATCCCATACCGTGGAGCGTTACCCTCGATCCGGATGGTGTCAGCGGGAACACCAATCTCAGCAACACGGCCAGCGGAACGTTCACACCCATCCCGCCGGCAACGATGGTGGAACTTTTTGCTCCCCGCATGATGCACGGATCGGAAACCGGCATTCTGAACTTCCAGCCTGGCAGCGGCACCATAGGCAATCTTTGGGTTTTCTTTGGTGTGCCAACTTCGCATGGAGCGCAAGAGGCCATATCCGTCACGGCCCCGGCAAACGCCCAGAGCATTGTCACCGCTCCGTATGGTTTGCCGCTATTCGAAATCGCGAGGACCAATGTGCCGGCCGCCATCTTTCAAGACTCCAGTACTTTCGTGGTGCGATTGAGCAATATGCGGGTCAATCCCACCCTCCTGCGAACGGTGACTTGGGCCGACATGAGTTCGCTGACGACGAACTGGACGCAGTGGCTTGCGCCCGACCCCACCTGCGAATCCACCAACTCTGCCATAACCAATTTCGTCCAACAATCGCTGCCGGCCAATTATCAAGCAACACTGACGCCTTACGACACCGCGCGCACCCTGCATCGGGCCGTGATGAAGAAACTCACCTACCAATCTCCGCCGCTGCACGGGGATGCGGTGAATGTCCTGCAAGACGGCGTGGCTGATTGCGGCGGATTTTCTTCGCTGCTGACGGCGTGCCTGCGCTGTGCCGGCATTCCGGCCCGTCCGATCTGCGGGTTCTGGCAGGGGGAGTCACAATGGCATGTGCGCGTGGAATTCCACCTGCCCGGCGTCGAATGGGTGGTGGCGGACCCAACGCTTGGCAACGGCGCGGATCCGACAGGAACCTATGCTTACGAATTTGGCGATGTTCCCGATGCGAACCAATATCTGGCCGTGGACGTTGGAGAGCAACATTTGATGCTGAACAATGATTTCGGCGGCATTCAAGTGCCCAACTGGTGGTGGACGGGGGGCGCGACCTTCAACTCTTACACCGCCGTTTCCTATCTCCAACCCAACGGCGTTTTGTGTATGACAAACTCCTCCAACGGTTCCCTCCAGTTTTATCTGAATGATGTGCCAACCGAAGGCTCAGTCGTTGTTCAAACCTCGACAGATTTGACCCTCTGGTCGCCCGTGGCCACCAATTCTGCCAATGGGAGTGTGATCAATTACACATTCCCGACCACCAACGGGCAGAGCAGGTTTTATCGGGCAAACGTAATTCCCTAGCGCAGTGTTCTTTCGCCGCCAGGACCTGGGGCGTGATCTCAACGGAACAGCCGATGACCGGCTCGTGGATGGCAGTTGACAGAACGGGCGGGTGGGCGTTTTTTGTCAGTGCCATGAACAATCCAGGCCCGGCCAATCCAACTGCGCCACGGTCCGCACGCAAAACGGACCCGCGCGTGACCGTCATCTCAAAGAACGATTGAATGTCTTATGCGCGCCAGGACAGCCAAAGCGCGGCCGAGGGCCGTTTTTCTTTTTGACGTTGACAACACGCTGCTGGACAACGACCAGGTGACCCGCGATTTGCAGCACCACCTCCAACGCGAGGTCGGCGCCCGCGGGGCCGGGCGGTATTGGGCGATCTTCGACAAGCTGCGCGTCCAATTGGGTTACGCCGATTACCTGGGCGCGCTGCAGCGCGTTCGCGCCGAGTATCCGCACGATCTCCGGCTGCTGGCTGTTTCCCGATTCCTGGTCAATTACCCTTTCGCCAACCGCCTCTATCCCAATTCGCTGGACGTGATCGCGCAGGCCAAAGCCTGGGGCCGGACCGCCCTGCTCACGGACGGCGACGTGGTCTTCCAGCCGCGCAAAGTGGAATGTTCGGGCCTGGGCGAGGCAGTGGACGGCCACGTGCTGGTTTATGCGCACAAGGAACGCGAACTGGCCGACGTGGCGCGCCGCTATCCCTCCCGCCATTACGTGGTGGTGGATGACAAGTTGCGCCTGCTGGCCGCCATCAAAAAAATCTGGAAAATGCGCGTGACCACCGTCTTTGTCCGCCAGGGGCACTACGCCCTGGACCCAAAAATCATCGCCGCTTGCCCCCCGGCCGACGTGACGCTGGAGCGCATCGGCGACCTGCTGGAATGCAATCTGCCCGGCTTGCTGGCGGCGGCGCGGCCCTCCCCGGCATGAATCGGCCCGAAGCATCCACGGCCTTCGGCGCGCCGGGCATCGAGCCGCGCTGGACCTCCAGCGCCAAGGAGGGCTTTGGCACTGCCTATCACACCAGTTGCCGCGTCTGGTTCACCCTGAGCCACGGCATTGTCAACGAGATTTATTATCCGTTCGTGGACCAGCCCAACACGCGCGACTTCCAATTCCTCATCACCGACGGCGAAACCTTCTGCCACGAGGAGAAATGCGACCTGGAGCATCAGATAGAATACCCGGAGCGCGCCTGCCTCTTCTACCGGCTGACCAACACGGAGCGGCAGGGCCGCTACCGGCTGGTCAAGCAGATTTGCACCGACCCGCACCGTTCGGTGCTTCTGATCCACACGCGCCTGGAGATTGGGGACAAATCGTTGCGGGACAAATTGCGCCTCTACGCGCTGCTGGCCCCGCACATTGATCGTTGCGGCGCGGGCAATTCGGGCCGCTGCGCCCGGATCGGCGCCAGCACCCTGCTCCACGCTTGGCGCGGCGGGTTCCATCTCATCATGGGCTGCACGACGCATTTTTCCAGGCGCTCGGCCGGCTTCGTCGGCAAGAGCGACGGCTGGCAGGACTTGCGCAATTTCAAGATGGACTGGCAGTTCGACGCGGCGGAAAACGGCAACATCGCCCTGATGGGGGAGATTGACCCGCGGCGCGGCCATGACTTTATCGTTGCCATCGCTTTGGGCCAAAGCTACGAAAGCACCGCCGCCAAACTCCTCCAATCGCTGGCCGACCCGTTCGAGAAACATCGCGAGGGCTACTTGCGCGGGTGGCGGCGGACATTGGTGGATTCCAATCACGAGTGCAACGAGCACACCGGCGACGGCGGCCGCACCTACCGCCTGAGCCGCTGCATCCTCCTGGCGCACGAGGACAAGGTTTTCCAAGGCGCATTGGTCGCTTCGATGAGCATCCCGTGGGGCGAAACCAAAGGCGACGACGATCTGGGCGGCTATCATCTGGTCTGGACGCGCGATCTGGTGCAAAGCGCCACGGCCCTCCTGGCCACCGGCCAGACCGGCACGCCGCAACGCGCCTTGCTCTGGCTGGCGGTGATCCAGCGTCCCGACGGCAGCTTTCCGCAAAACAGTTGGATCAACGGCCGCATGTACTGGCCCGGCCTGCAACTGGATGAAGTGGCCGCACCCATTCTCCTGGCCTGGCGCCTCCGGCGCGCCGGCGTCAGCGCCGGGCACTGCGACACCGTCGCCCTGATCACCCGCGCGGCTTCCTACCTCATGCTCCACGGGCCGGTCACCACCCAGGAGCGGTGGGAGGAAAACGCCGGCTATTCCCCTTCGACTCTCGCCGCCGTGATCGCCGGCCTGGTTTGCGCGGCCGATTTCCTCCAGGCCGGGCCGGACAAGGATTTTGTATTGACCTACGCCGACTGGCTCGCCTCGCATATCGAGGAGTGGACGGTTACCACTCGCGGCGAATTGGTGGAGGGCTTGCCCACCCATTACATCCGCATCAATCCCGCCGACCCCGAATCGCCGGACCCGCACGCCGATCCGAACACGACGCTGATCGAAATCGCCAACGGCGGCGGCCTGCATCCGGCTCGCAACGTCGTGGGCGGCGATTTCCTGCAACTGGTCCGCTTCGGCATTCGCGCCGCCAAGAATCCGTTGGTGGTTTCTTCCATCCAAGTCATTGACCGGGTGTTGCGGCGACAATTGCCCCAGGGGCCGTGCTGGCGGCGCTACAATCACGACGGCTACGGCCAGAAGGCGGACGGCGGCGCCTTTGACGGCACGGGGGTGGGCCGTTGTTGGCCGATCCTGACCGGCGAACGCGGACATTACGAACTGGCGGCGGAGCGCGACCCCTTGCCGTTCATTGAGGCCATGGAGAAATTCGCCAACGCCGGCCACATGATTTCCGAGCAGCTTTGGGACGAGGAGGACCTGCCGGAGGGCAGAATGAAGCGCGGCCAGCCGACCGGCGCGGCCATGCCCTTGTGCTGGTCGCACGCCGAATACGTTTCCCTGGTGCGCAGCCGGCACGACGGCGTTTGCTTTGACCGCATCGAACCTGCGTTTGCCCGTTACGTGGAAAAGCCGGCCGCCTGCCGGCACGAAATTTGGACCCTCCGCCATCCCTTGCGCCGGATGGCCTTGCGCAAGACCTTGCGCATCCTCCTGGCGGCCGAAGCAGAAATCATCTGGACAGGCGACGGCTGGGCGGCCAAGAATTCCAAGGCGATGGCGCGCAATGAAACATTCGATCTGTGGTTCGCGGACCTTCCGACGGCCAATCTCCCCGCGGGAGCGGTGGTTGAGTTCACTTTTTTCTGGAAAACCTCGCAACGCTGGGAAGGCCGCAACTGGTCGGTGACGATAGACGGGCCTTTTTCCGGTGTCATCCAGTGACGGACTCACTCCCTCCAACGCAACCAACAGGCATGACCTTCAGCTACCGCTGCGGGTGGCTCTTCTTTCGCGCCCTCTTCGCCCTCTATTTTCGCTGGCGCGTTTTCAACCCCGAACGGGTGCCCCTGGCCGGGCCGGTTATTCTGGCCTCCAACCATGCCAGCTATATTGATCCGCCCCTGGTCGGCGCTGGCATCCGGCGGCAGATCAATTATCTGGCGCGCGACTCCATTTTCCATGTCCCGATCCTGGCCGCCATTCTCCGCTCCTGGGAAGTGGTGCCGGTGGACCGCGACGGCGGCACCGGACGCGGCTTGAAGGATATTCTGAGCCGGCTCGAAGAGGGCCGCGCGATTATCTTGTTTCCCGAAGGCACCCGCAGCCGCCACGGCGAGCTGAATCCGGCCCGTTCGGGAATAGGTTTGACCGTGGTCAAATCCAGCGCCCCGGTGGTGCCGGCGCGGGTCTTTGGGACGCACGACGCCTATGGCCCGCACAAGCGCCTGCCCCGTCCGCGCCGCGTGATGGTCAAGTACGGCCAGCCGCTCTTATTCGAGGCCCTGCGCGCCGAGGCCGCGACCGCTTCCAAGCAGCGCGTCAGGGAAATCTACCAGCAAGTGGCCGACGAAATCATGTCCGCCATCGCCCGCCTGGAACCACGCCCGGATTGAAGCTCCGCCGCCCGGCCGTCAGCAAAACTGCGGATGCCGCAGCAGCTTCTCCCAACTCGCCCGCGAAAGCCGCGCCTGCCGATAAACCGGCTCCCACAGCGGCTCCGCGCTTCGCGACCGCCGCGCCCGCTCCAGCCATCGCCGCCCCAACGGCTCCTCCAGCAGTTCCAGCCCGTTGGCCGCGATCGTCGTCTGCTCCTTTTCCCCCGTGGCGTGGCCGGCGCCGACAAAAAAGCCCGCCAGCAACAGCGTCACCCGCAGCATCGTGCTGCGCGAATAAGTCGGCATCGCGCACGGACGCCGCGCCTCCAGGCAGCGATGCAAATCGGAGAACAGCGACGCCGTCCACATCGCGGGGTTTTTGGCGGGGGAAAAGGCGTCAAACATAATGACATGCGGTGCCGGGGCCGGGCGCGGCTGTTTCCGCAGCAGTTCGGGAAAATCGCCCAGCCGCAATTCCCATCGGCCGCCCAGCGCGCGCCCGCTCTCCAGAAGGTCCCGCGCCGCCTTTTCGTACCCCGACAAATAACCCAGTTCCCCCGCGTGCCGCAGGGCGAATTCCAGCGGCTCAAGCGTGCGGTCAAAACTGATCACGCGCAGCGCGCAGGGCAAATCCGCAGTCGCGCGCAGCACAGCCATCACATTGGCCGCCGCGCCCAGCCCCACGTCCCACACCACAAATTCCCCCGCGTGCGATTGCGCGCGCCGCCGCAGATGGAGCTGCCTGACGTAGAGCGCCTCCGCCTCGGCCACCGGGCCGACAACGGGATGAAAAGTCTCCTCTTCCGCCAGCGCGCGGATGCTCAGCGTCCCGTTCTTGAGCCGGATGAGTTTGTAATTCTCGCCGTTCAACGCCGCCATGATGCAATACCGCCGGCCAAAAGTCCCCGTCAAACGGTTGCTGGCCGTCGTTTTCGTGTGAGAAAACGATGGGCGGAAATTAGAGCACGCCCAATTTCAATCCCATGGTGGCGGCCAGTTGCTTCTGCCTGGGGTCCGTTGTGAGAAAATCCTAAAGTTTTACAAGACAGCCGGCGTCCAAATAGATCACTGCCCGCCTCCCCGCGCCTCAGCCACAATCTCGCTCAGGGATTTGCCCGGAGGATTTTCGCCCCACACAGCCTTTGCGCGATTCAGAAAGTCCGGCTGCGAAGCGGCGGTCGGCACCAGTTTGGCCACAACTTTGTCGCGGTCGGTCATTTCAACCTCTTCACCGGCGGCCACCCATTTCAAAATGTCCGGCCATTGTTCTGGCACCTGCTGAACGGTTGCTGTTTTCACGGCGCCAAGATGCCTCCTCGCGTGTCGTCGAGCAAGAGACCATTTCGACAGATTCCAATTGATTCTTAAGACATTGCTCTCACACCCGATGCCTCCTCCATCGAAAGAATTCTTTTGACAAATCAGTATTCACCAGTAAACTACCCGCATTGCGGCTTTCAATGCGGGTAGTTTCGTTTTTTTTCGGCTCATTCCAAATCGCTTCCGAGATGAGGTTAAAGTGCGCCCGATGTTGGAGCTTTTCCTGGCAGGGCAGAGACAATCTCTGCCGCTCTGCCCTGAATTCTTGGGCGGTGCGCCGCCCTGCCAAAGGCGTGAAGATTTTTGTCGTGCGGCCGCAGAGAATTCCCTCCGTCCGCCCCGGCCCAAATCGCCCCGCTCATTTCGGGCGTGACTTCCCCCGCATTTCACTTTACAGTGCGGAGCCAGTTGAAAGCACACACTCCAGTTTCGCGCAGCGGCCGGTTCAATGAAGGCCCCAACGCCGAGGTCGCTCGTTTCACCCAGTCGGTTTCCTTTGATTGGCGGCTTTGGGAACAGGACATCCTCGGCTCCCTGGCCCATGCCGCCATGCTCCAAAAAATCGGCGTCCTCACCAAGGCCGAATTGCTCGAAATCGAAACCGCCCTCAATGACATCGCCCAGCAAATCTGCGAAGACCGCTTCCACTGGGACCCGGCCTTGGAGGACGTCCACATGAACATTGAGGCGCAGTTGACCGCACGCACTCCGGCCGGGGCCAAACTCCACACCGGCCGCTCCCGCAATGACCAGATCGCCCTGGACCTGCGCCTGTGGCTGCGCGACGAAATCGCCGATCTGAGCCGCGCCTTGCGCTCCTTGCAGGCGGCCCTTCTGGCCCTGGCTGAAAAAAATGCCAGGGTCCTCCTGCCGGGCTACACCCATTTGCAACGCGCCCAGCCCGTCAGCTTCGCCCATTATCTGCTGGCCTACCTGGAAATGTTCGAGCGCGATTGCTCCCGCTTGATGGATTGCTTCCTTCGCGCCAACGTCTGTCCGCTGGGCAGCGGCGCCCTGGCCGGCTCCACCTTGCCCCTGGATCGCGAAATGGTCGCCCGTCTGCTCGGCTTCGTGGATTACAAGGGACGCCCCCGCCTGACCCAAAACTCCATGGACGCCGTGAGCGACCGTGATTTCGCGGTGGAGTTCTGCGCCGCGGCGGCCTTGCTGGCGGCCCATCTCTCCCGCCTGGCCGAGGACTGGATTCTCTGGAGCACGGCCGAGTTTGGTTTCATCTCCATTGCCGATTCCTACACCACCGGCTCCTCCTTGATGCCGCAAAAGAAAAACCCGGACGTGGCCGAATTGACCCGCGGCAAAGCCGGGCGCGTCTTTGGCAACTTGATGGCCCTGCTGACGCTCCTAAAGGGCCTGCCCATGACCTACAACCGCGACTTGCAGGAAGACAAGGAGCGGCTCTTCGACTCCGCCGATACCGTGCGCGCCGCCGTCCGCCTGATGGCGGGCCTGGCCGCCAACACGACTGTCAATACTACGAAATGCCGCGCCGCCGCCGCCGATCCCGCCCTCCTGGCCACCGACCTGGCCGACGCCCTGGTGCGCAAGGCGATGCCTTTCCGCCAGGCCCATCAACTCGTCGGCGCCGCCGTTGCCGCCGCCGCCCGCCTGGGCAAGCCGCTGGACGAGTTGACGCCCCAACAGTGGCGCGATATTGACCCGGCCTTCGACGACGCCGCGCTGGAAGTGTTCAATCTCAAAAAGGCCCTGGCGCGGCGCAACAATCTCCCCGGTTCTCCCGGCCCGGCGCAAGTCGCCCGCCAACTGGCCCGCTGGCGAAAAATCCTCTCCGGCGCCTGACCCAGCCCGTGGGTCGAGGCTATTCAAAATCCCGACCCGCTTGGCCGATCTCCAGGCTCTCGCCTTACTCGTCCGGCCGCCCATCCAATCGAGCAGGAGAAACGTGCAGACGAAAAATGGGAATAGCCCGTAGAGAGTATCACTGACGGAATGAGAATGCCGGTCAACCTCTCTTTTTTTCCCTTGCCTCCAAGCCCCCCGCCCCTCATGCTTTGGGCCAATCAGACCGAAGGACGTGAATCATGACAGAACACCGGTGGGCAGTTTGGTGTTGACAGCAACATTCGTCTTGATTGCCGGCCACTTCCTTGGCGGAGTCACGGCCCTGATGGCCCAGGTCAAGTCTCCCGCCGAGCCGGCGCCAACCAATGCAGCCAGCCGGCGGGTGGGGGAGTTGGGCGATCCGGAGCGGCTTGTTTTCGAGGGTCTCCACACCTTCAGCCCAAGGGCGGTTCGCCTGGGACTGCTGGATAGTATGGACTTCCTCATGGACTCCCACCCGTTGGCCCCGCTCGACGACTACCTCCAATCGTTGAGAAACCACCTGCGGGCTGGCTATCAGAACGCGGGCTTTCCTGACGTCCAGATCAGCGCCAGTCTTGACTCGATCAGCGACAGTATTTTGGTGAAGGTGAACGAAGGCCCGCGTTGCCTGCAGGCTGAGATCAAGGTGATGGAAGCCGGGACCATTCCCGTCGAGTTATTGGTGCGGCGGCTCACGGAAGCTCCTTCGGCCCAGCCGGCCAACCCATCCATCTACGAGCGTTTGCAAGCCTATCAGCAGAACACGTCACAGGACTTCCATTCCGCGGCCTGCGCCTGTGGGGTCTGGGAGCCTGGCAAGCCGGCCTCATTCGACGAGTCATCCCTCAACGGGCTCACTCAGCGGATTGACGACATCCTGAAGGATTTGGGGTTTTTCTTTGTCCGGACGCAGTTGAAGATGCTCCCCGATACCCGGAAAGGCACCGCCGATCTCCTGATCGACGTCCTGGATGAAGGTTCTTCCGGAGTCCTTGATCAAATCAATTTTACCGGCCTCAAGCGCAACCGGAGCAGCGATCTGGTCCAATGCCTGGGCTTGAAGCCCGGCCAGCCGGTCAATCGTGAACTGTTGCGCCGGACCGAGGATTTGCTCTGGCGCTCGGCCCGCTTTCGGGCCTTCGAGGTCACGCCCGAAGCCGGCCGGGATCGCCGACACATTGATCTGAGAATCGCGTTGACCGAATTTGAGCCGCTGCCGCCGCTCCACCAAGAATTGTCGCGGGAAGCCAAGGCGCTGTTGCGGTTCTGCGACTGGCTCTCGGACCAGCCAACCCCGGGGCGGGACATCGTGTTGACTATGCGCACTTCGGAAAAGCCCCTGCCTGTGCCCGGCTTGAGCAATGTCCAGCTCATCATGGCTCAAGGCGGACTGCTTGTGACGGCGGGGGATGGCACTGCGAATGAAAACATGCCCGTGTCGTACGCGGCGGTGTTGGCGCAGGACATGATCGGCTTGTTTGATCTTGCGTACCACGCCAAGCTCGTCTTTGCCGTCACCAATCCGGCGGTGGAATTTCAAACCTCCATGACCATCCTGCCCAATCCGGACCCGGCATCCGATCAACCATTCTCCTTTGCCTTTGGCGCGAGTCTCCAGAACCAGGACAACGAGACCAACCCAGCGGGACCCAATGCCAGGCCGACATTTAAGATGCAACGGTTTCTGGCTCCCATGGTCTTTGCCGCTCTGGCCTATACGAACAAGCAAGACGTTCATTTCAGTTTCAACCAGGGTCTGATGACCTTGTCCGGCAAGGACTTTCGCCTCACGACCGAGGAGAAATCGGGGAAACTGGCCGGGCGGCGCGGGATGGAGGCGACCAACGGCGCGCAGGCCAGCATCTACAGTGAAAGCCAGGCCTTTGACAAGGCTTTGGCACAAATCATCCGGGCCTCAGCCACGGATCGCAACGTGGCTGATCCCAAAACCAAGATTAACTCCACTCTGGCCTTCTTGCTGAAGGAGGCCCTTCGCGTGGAACTTCTGCGGCCCTCGCTCCCCACTGATCCGCCGCTTGAAACACGCCGGCGCGCGGCGGCGGCACTGGAAAAAATCCTGGAGCACGGCGTTTTTGCTCCCCTGGATGTCATGGTGGCTGGCAAGCTCCTGCCCGAGGAGTCGAATTCCTTTGATATTCCCCATCCCTACGGATCCTCCGACCAAGGCGCCAACAAGATCCTGGCCGTTGTGGGACCGGTCGTCTTCCGCTATGGCGACGATCTGGCGCCTCATGGCTCATGGCCCTGGCTGCTCCTGCGCGAGGCGGCATTCATCCTGGGCAACAAAGCCAGATATTCCGAGGCGGTCTTGCAGCAAATTTACGAATCCGACCAAACCGGGCCGTTCGGATTCGAGGCGATCGCCAGACTCTTGGGCGGTTCCCCGGCCAGGGTTCCCTTTGCCAACCGCGGTCTCACGCGCCTGTCCGCCGCGGATTTCCGCAACGATTGCAAGCTGCTGCTCGACCAGAACTGCGCCTTGGGACAATGTTTTGACCGGGTGGCCCAAGGTCTGGCGGCCTTGGACGACGCAGAGGTCGAGGCCTTGGCGAACAGGCTCTCTCCCGAATATGCCGCCTTCCTGCGCCGCTCCGTCCAGTCATTGCGTCAACCTTCCGGCCACAGCCTTGCCGAAACTCTCTCCCCGGCTCTCAATGACCTTTGGGACAAGCGCCTGAAGCAAATGATCGAAACCGATCTGATAAGACTCGCCAAATCACCCGCTGCCGGCGCGCCACCCGGTCCCGCGCAAGGAAAATGATTACTTCGATTGGGAACTCCGAGGAAGATGGCGTGCCATTGAGGGTCACAGGCAGCTTCCGTTCTCACTGTCCCTGGCATCCCATTCACGGCATCAAAGTCATGCTGGACCGGATGATTCAGGGTGACATCCCCGCCCCAAAGGTGTTTATTATCTGCATGAGACTGGGCCAGGGCATAAAAAGGAAGATCACCTGGAAAGCGCACTCCGCCATTGATTGTCTCGGCCTGTTGGTGCTTCTGCTCTCTCTGCACAACGCTGATTTGAGCGGCTCTCAAGCTGAATCCTCACCATCGTCGGCCGGCGTCGTCGCTCATCTTGAGTATCGCGAGGTGGATTTCGCCCCCTTGGCCACAGAGATTTCCATCTTGCCGGGCGCCGCCTTCACGAAGGAACCGGCTTTCACCGGACACAATGTTTTTCGGGGCTTCTTCTGTCTGGGCACGGACACGAATTTGTTCGTGCCCTTTGCGTGGGACGACGAGCAGCGCAGACTTTACGTGGACACCCATCGCAACCGGGACCTGACGGATGATGCCTCCGGCGGCTACTTGGCGGCGGACAAGGGCCTGCAACTCTTCCGGAACGTGCGGCTGGAATTCCCCTCACCACAAGGCGCCTTCCAAGTGCTGGTGGACGCCCATGTGTTTTGGCAGGGAGGCGGACAAACCGAAAAACCACGGGTCTTTCTGTATGTCCGTTCGCTTTGGGAGGGTGGCGTGGAACTCAACGGCCAGAAATGGTATCTGGCCGTGATAAATGGTCTGGACGGCCGGATTGGCCCGGCGGCCTCCTTGCGCCAAGTGTCCGACCGCATGGTCCTGCGGCCTTGGGAACGACGGCACGAGCCGTTTCTCTGGTGGCACGCCACGCTGGAGAAAATGCACTCTCTCGATCATGTCAAACTGGTCACCTTCCCTTATCGTTGGGCCGGCAACGCCGAGCTTTACGACGCCTTTAACCTCCCGCAGAACCTCTTCTTTCAAGATCAGGCCTATCACTTGGACTACCATACAGAAACCAATCACGGCGCGGCCAATCTCACGGTGGCCTTCCATCCGCTGCAACCCGCTCTGGGCTGGCTGCGGGTCAATGGAGATTATTTCCAGCGAGTCGTGCTCGATGCCGCAACGTCGCCAGGGGGTTTTACTGCCATTCTGGATTCGGCCTTGCGGGACCGGCCGGGCGCAGGTCCCGCAACGGATGTTCGGGTCCCCGTGGGCTGTTATCCCCGGCAGATTGTCCTGCTGCAACCCGAGGGCTGCACCAATGTGGCGGTGGGGCTGACGACAAACCCAATCGTCATCACTGAAACCAACACGAACCTCTTCACTGCTGGCGGGCCATTGCACAACTCGGTCCGCATCGAACCCCGCAACGGCCAAGTCTCTCTGGACTATCAGTTGACCAATGCCTCGGGCATCTTCTTCCACCTGGTTCGCCAGGACGAGAAGGCTCCGCCTCGATTTGAGATGCGGCAAGGGGACAAACTGGTGGCCCAAGGCACATTCGAGTTTGGCTGAGGCGGCAATTGCTCGTACTCATGGCGAGTGCCTCCTCAACTCAATGGCAACGTCAGTATTTCAACACGCGCCGATCTCGGCGGATTGGGAGCCTCGGAAGGCGCGTTGGTCACTTGGACCATCCCCGCCGACCTTCGCCGGACTCTGCTGGACGGCTCTCACGGTCCCCGCCCATCCGGAACAATTGTCCAGCCCCTCAATTCGGCCACCGCGGCACGGACCGACAATCATGCCGCATCCTGGTGGGTCCTCGCTCTCGTGCTGTGCCTGGCCCTCTTTCTGGTCAGCCGCCTGAAGTCAAACGACAAAAACTAGAAACCCACAATAAAATGCTCTTCATCCCGTGTCCGACGAATTGTTGACATCCCTGCTGCGCGACGTGTCCCGCTCGTTTTACTTGACCATGCGCATGCTCCCCCGCCCGGTCCGGCGCCAGGTCAGCCTCGCCTACCTCCTGGCCCGCACCACCGACACCATCGCCGACGCCGGCCCGGCCGACGTGCCCTCCCGCCTGCGCGCTCTGGCGGCGTTGCGCGGGAAAATCCTCGGCCGCGACGACGCGCCGCTGCCGCTGGAGCTGTTCCGTTCGAGCCAGGGGCCGCCGGCCGAACAAATTCTGCTGGAACGCTCCGAGGAGAGCCTGCGGTTGCTGCGCGCACTCGACCCGGACGACCGCCGGCTCGTGCGCGAAGTTTTGGACATCATCATCGGCGGCCAGGAACTGGACCTGCAACGATTCGGCGCCGCCGCCGGCGGCCGGATCGTCGCGCTGCGCACGGAGGCCGAGTTGGACGATTACACCTACCGCGTGGCCGGCTGCGTGGGTGAATTCTGGACCCGGCTCTGCGCCGCGCGCCTGTGGCCAGGGGCGGGCCTGGACAACCAGGCCCTGGAGCGCATGGGCGTGCGCTTTGGCAAGGGCCTTCAATTGGTCAACATTTTGCGCGACATCCCGAGGGATTTGCGCAAGGGACGCTGCTACGTGCCCGCGCAATCCCTCGCCGCTGCCGGCCTGGCCCCGGAGGACCTCCTCTCGGCGCAAAACCAATCGCGCTTCCAGCCCCTTTTCGATCAACTCCTGGCCCTTGCCCAAGGCCATCTGGCCGCCGGCTCGGAATACATCCGTCTGCTGCCCAAGACCCAGGCCCGCCTGCGTCTGGCCTGCGCCTGGCCGCTGTTGATCGGCGCGCGCACCTTGCGCAAGCTGCGCCTTGAAAACATGCTCGACGCCACCCGCCCAATCAAAGTCAGCCGCCCGGAAGTCCGCTTCCTGATCCTGCGTTCCATCCTCCTCTATCCCTGGCCGGCCGCGTGGCACGCGCAATTTGCCAAGGAAATTAAGTTGATTTCCGCGCCGCTTTCCCTTAATAAACTCCCATGAGATACCGGACACTATCCGTTTTGGCGTGCTGTCTCGCCGCTGGCATCGGCATCTTGGGCCATGCCCAGCCGGCCTCCAACGTTTCAAACGATCAAGCCAGGGCCTTGGAAGCTCTTCGCCAGGCCGAACGCGCTCAACCCTCCTACTGGACCGCGAAATCGAAAAAGAAAGCGTCCAAAAAGCACGGGAAGCACTCCGCTTCGATCGCACGGCAGCCCGTGTCCCTTCCGCCGTTCTCAATTCAAGACCAGGACCGTGCGTTGCAGGCATTGCGCCAGGCCGAACTTGGACAGCCCGCCGCCGCTCCCGCCGCCGCTCCTGCCGCCCCCGTGGCCTCCCATCCAAGCTCTCCGGCCGACGACGCCCGCGCCTTGGAAGCACTGCGTCAAGCAGAAATGAAGCCGGCGATGGCGCAGAAACCGAACCGGACGCCGGCGGTTCAAGCGCGAAAGGAAGAGAAAGCTCTCAAAGCCCGGCAGGAGGCCGAACGCCTCGCGGCCGAACGCGAAGCCCGCCGCGCCGCCGGGGAAAAAGCCCGCGCCGACAAGGAGCGCGCGGCGGCCGAAGCCAGGCAACGCGCCGAACAGGAGCGCGTCGCTGCTGAAGCCAGACAACGCGCCGAGCAGGAGCGCAAAGAGGCCGAAGCCAGCCGTCGCGCCGAGGCGGACCGCACAGCCGCCGAGGCCAAACTCCGCGCCGAGCGGGAGCGCAAAGAGGCCGAAGCCAGCCGTCGTGCCGAGGCAGACCGCAAAGCCGCCGAGGCCAAGCTTCGCGCCGAACAGGAGCGCAAAGAGGCCGCCGCAAGACCCAAGCAGGTTGAGCAGAAAAAGGAAGCCGCCAAATCATCCGAAAGCGCCGCCGCTGGCAAACCGTCCGAAAGCGCCGCCGCCGCCGCCAAAGGCAAGAAGGCCCAGGAAGAAGTTGGCGCGCGCATCGAGCTTCACAAGGAAATGCGCCTTGCCCGGCCGCCTTCCACCGCGCCGGCCGCCTCCGGCACGCCGGAAAGCAAGGCTCAGAAGCTGGCCGACCTTCTCCGGCGCTATCGGGCCGACGAAATCACGCCCTTCCAGTACCACACCGAGCGGGCGCGGATCATCGCCGAGCCGTGATCGCGCCGGCCTTCTGGCCCGCCGGCGGGAAAGCCGGCCAGAATTTATATTTGACACGTATCCGTTGAGTATCTGAACTGCTCCCATGCATTCCTTTCTTTACCGCAAGGGTACGCTCTGCTGCGAACAAGTCCCCCTCCGGGACCTGGCCTCCAGGCACGGCACCCCGCTCTACGTTTATTCGGAGGAGACCCTCGCCCGCCACTTCGGCGAGTTGGACGCGGCGCTGCGGCCCTTGAATCATTGTGTTTGCTTCGCCGTCAAAGCCAACTCCAACCTGGCCGTCCTGCGCGTCCTCGCGCGCCAGGGAGCAGGCTTTGACATTGTCAGCCAGGGGGAGTTGCGCCGCGTCATCGCCGCGGGCGGCGACCCGGCCCGGTGCGTCTTTGCCGGCGTGGGCAAGACGGAGGAGGAGATTGAGTTTGCCCTGCGCCAGGGCATCCATTGCTTCAACGCGGAAAGCGAGCCGGAACTGGCGCGCATCAACAGGGTGGCCGCGCGCCTGCGCCAAATCGCGCCCGTCGCCGTGCGGATCAATCCGGACGTGGACGCCCATACGCACGCCAAGATCACCACCGGCACCTACGAAGACAAATTCGGCATCCAGCTCGAAGCGGTCCAGGGCGTCTATGCGCGGGCGGCCCGGCTCAAGAACCTGCGCTGGCTCGGCATTCAGATGCATATCGGCTCGCAATTGACCCAGGTCCGGCCCTTTGAAGTGGCGGTCCGAAAGGTGCTGCCATTGGTGCAGACGTTGGCCGGGCGTTATCACCTGGAATTTTTCAGCATCGGCGGCGGCCTGGGCATCGTCTATTGTCCCGCCCTGGCCAGCGGGCCGGCCCGATGGTGGGCCTCGCCGGCCGCGCGCGGAATCCTCACCCCGGCCAGCTATGCCGCGCGCCTGGTCCCATTGCTGTCGCCCACCGGCTTGAAGATCCTCGTCGAACCGGGGCGCTTCATCGTCGGCAATGCCGGCGTCCTGCTCACCCGCGTCCAATACGTCAAGCATACGGGCAAAAAGAACTTCGTTATTGTTGACGCCGGCATGAACGACTTGATCCGCCCGGCCATGTACGACTCCTACCACGAGATCGTTCCGCTCACGCAACGCGGCGGCAGGCGGATTTCCTCCGATGTCGTGGGGCCGATGTGCGAATCGAGCGATTATTTTTGCAAGAACCGCCCGTTGCCCAAGGTCGTGGAGGGGGATTATCTGGCCGTGTGCAGCGCCGGCGCCTACGGTTTCGTCATGGCTTCCAATTACAATACGCGCCCGCTGGCGGCCGAGGTCCTGGTTCACGGCGCCCGCTCCGCCCTGGTCCGCCGCCGCCAGCCCGTGGAGGACCTATGGGCCGGCGAAAGCATTCCCGCATGGTTGCGCTGAAATCCTGTTCATCGGCAGTCCCCGATCCGTCAGTAATGCCCAATTCCCTGATTGCGGGGTTTATCAACGCTGAAGTCGGAGGTATTCTTCAATGTACCTTTTGTACTTTTTCTTCAGTCGTGAATCCTCCGTAAGGGGAGATTTTTGGATTTTGAGAAGCAAGGCCGCGCTGACATCCGGGATTTGCTGTTGTTTTTTCTGCCGATCTATTAGCCGCGCAGGCGATTCACGGGCCTCACTGTAAACGACGACCGAAACCGGAGAGGAAAGATTTGGGTGCTCTCCCTTCAGTATTTCACACGTGAGGTCCGAGCCTACACGCTTGGTTGTGATATTGACGCAAACATACCAGTCTTGCTGTTCAGGGCATGGAGCGAGGACCACAAACAGGTGTTGGCCTTTTGGAAAGGTGTCGTAGTAGAAACAACTCCCTACCATTCCGTGCTCACTTTCCAAATTTAACGACCTGTTCTTGCTGTTCGAATTTCGAGACCTCCCGGTCAAGCCGATCATAAGCGAAAACATCAGCCCTGATCCGCTTGACTTCCTCAGCCGATTTCCCGTTTGACTTGAGAATTTGTTCCGCTCCCACCAGGCTGCTGCCCTCGCCCGGGTCATCCCACTCAGGCAACTGGCGGGTTAATCTGGAAAGCTCTTTCCAATCCTTATTTCCATATTCGGCAAAGACTTCCTCCAATATCCTGAGTTCCGCCCCGCTTAATTCATCATCATCAAACTCCGCCAACGACTTCACCGTGTAACCATCGAGAGCGGAGATCGTTTCAAACCATGGGGCATCTTCCTCGTTGCACGGCCCCCATCTGATCAAATCCAAAACATGGCACAGTACAAGACCGTGCCTGAGCGCCGCAACAGAGTCTCCGGTAATTGGCCTTTCCAATCTGAGCAAGGCAGCGCGGTCGGCAAGGTAAAGCAGTCTTATCAACTCCATGTAATTGCGGCACCCCCCCGATAGCAGCAACACTTTGTTGGCCGCTTGCGCCGCTTTCCTGGCATCAAACCGGAAGCGGATTTCCTGATCGCTGGCCATCATACGTTCTGAATGAGCTCGAGCGCTCTCAATACAAAACTACCGTAAACCAGTTTTAGAAAAATGTAAACATCGTTCCCTTGGCTTCCAACGACGTCACGAAATGTAGATTACTCCACTGCCGCCGCTTTGGGCGGGATGACGCTGCGCGCCTCCAGGAATTTTTTCAGCTCCATCGCCGCCTTGCCGCCAAAACCGGGCACCGCCGCGATGTCCTCTACCGCGGCCAGGCGCAGGCGCTGGATGGAGCCGAATTTGCGCAACAACGCCGCCTTGCGTCGCTGGCCGATGCCGGGAAATTCGTCCAGCAGGCTCTCGGAAATCTTCTTCAGCCGCAGCCGCGCGTTGTAGGTGTTGGCGAAGCGGTGGGATTCGTCCCGCACCCGCTGCAAGAGCTTGAGCGCGCCGGAATCCTCCCCCAGCCGCAACGGTTCGCCCGCGCCGGGACGATGGATTTCCTCGAATTCCTTGGCCAGGCCGATGATCGGAATCTGATTCAGGCCCAGGCGCGCCAGCTCGCCCAGGGCCGCGTTGAGCTGCCCCTTGCCGCCGTCAATCACAATTAAATCCGGCAGCGCGCCGGGCGCCTCCCTCGCCAGCCGCGTGTAGCGGCGCCGCACGGCCTCCGCCATGCACGCGAAATCATCCTGGCCGCTGACGCTCTTCATGCGAAAGCGCCGGTAATTGGCGCGGTCCGGTTTACCTTCCCGGAAGCTGACCATCGAGGCGACGGCAAACGTCCCGCTGATGTTGGAGATGTCGAAGCCCTCGATGCGCGCGGGCGGCGCGGCCAGGCCCAGCGCCTGCGCCAACTCCGACAGGTCGCGCTGCGGATCCAGCGCCACGGGCAGGGTGTAAGGCACGCGCGCGAATTTCTTTGTCTTTTGCGTTGTGCGCCGCAAATCCCCCAGCGCGTCCCGGTATTGGGCCGCCTTCTCGAAGTCCTCCCCCGCGGCCGCTTTTTTCATCTGCTCTTCCAGTTCGCGTTCCATTTCGCCCGTCTGGCCGTCCAGAAACTCGCACGCCGCCAGGACCTGCCGGCGGTAGTCCTGTTGTGAAACGTTGCCGATGCACGGCGCGGTGCAGTACTTCAGATGGCCGTAGAGACAATGCTTGTAGTCCTCCTCCCCCGGCGTGAAGGGGCGGCAGCCGCGCAGGTTGAATTTCCGCCGCGCCAGGCTCAACGTGTGGCGGGCCGAGGCGGAGTGGACGAACGGGCCGAAATAGCGCGCCCCGTCCTCCTGGCGCAGGCGCGTGAGCAGAAAGCGCGGAATCGGATCGTTGAGGTTGATCTTGATCAGGAGAAACCGTTTGTCATCCCGAAAGCTCACGTTGTAGCGCGGGTGGTACTCCTTGATCAGCTTGCCCTCCAGCAGCAGCGCCTCCGGCTCCGTGCGCACCGGGTAGGTGTCAACGTCGTAAATGGCCTCGACCAGCGCGTTCAGTTTCAAGTCCCATCCCATGCGGCGGGAGGGATGAAAATAGGTGCTGACCCGCTTGCGCAGATCGCGCGCTTTGCCCACATAGATGACCGTGCCGAAACGATCCTTCATCAGATACACCCCCGGCTTGTGCGGCAAGACACCCAGCTTCCGGCGAATCTGTTCGTTGACCGGCATGGCCGCGGCTCACGCCTGCCCCCATTGCGGGTTTTCAATGAAGGCGTAACAAAGAAGGTGGCAGACGCCCATCTGCGCGTCCTCCACCCGCCCGTAATGCGTCGAATCTATCGCGATGACCTCCCGCGCCGTCCGCCCCAGTGCGCCGCGCCGCCCGCCCACCAGGGCGATGGTCTCCAAACCGTGTTCATTGGCCCACTTGACGGCTTTGACCACGTTGGGCGAATTGCCGCTCACGCTCAGGGCCAGCACCAGATCGCCCGCCCGTCCGTAGTTCTCCAATTGCCGCACGAAAATGTCTTCGTAGGCGTAATCGTTGCCGATGGCCGTCATCCAACTGACGTTGTCATTGAGGCTGAGGCAGCGGAAGCGCCGGCCCACTTTGTCGGAGGATCCTTTGCCCAAATCGGTCGCGAAGTGGGAGGCGTTGGCCGCGCTGCCGCCATTGCCGAAGACAAAAATCTGGCGGTCCTCCCGGAGCGCCTTCCGCAGTTTTTCGATCAGCCCGGCCACAGCCTCCGGCGAAATGGAATCCAGCGCCGCCTTTTGCGCGCGGATGTATTCGGAAATCCATTGTTTCATTGCCGGGAGCTTAACCCAATCCCCCCGCCAGCGCCAGACACAACGCTCCGACGGGAACGGCGTCCTGCGCCAAACGCGCCAGGGCGATGCGCGGACCGGGCGCGAACACCTCCATGATGAATCGGCGCACCTGGCCTTCCACCGCCGCGCGCAACGGTTCGCCCACCAGCGCCAATCCGCCGCCCAACACAATGATCTCCGGATGAAACAAATGGACCACATGCGAAAGCGCAAACGCCAGGTCTTCGGATGTCTCCTCCAGAATGGCCGCCGCCGCCGCGTCCCCCTGCGAGAGGGCCGCGCTCAGGAATCTGGCCTCGTTGCCGGCGGCCTTTCCGACGCATCGCGCCATCGCCCCCGCTGGGTCCCGGGCGATGGCCGCGCGGATTTTGGCATCAACCGCCCAGCCGGAGCAGCGCGATTCAACCAACATGCCGGAACGATCCAGCCGGACATGCCCAATCTCCGATTCTCCGGGCCGCGCGCCGTGAAAGATTTTTCCATCCACCACCAGCCCGCCGCCCACGCCGCTGCCCAACGTCACGTAAAACACCGGATTAAAACCCGTTCCCGCCCCATGCACCGCTTCCCCCAACGCGCCCAGATTCGCGTCGTTATCCAGAAAGACCGGCGCGCCGGCCAGCCCGGAAAGCCACTGCGCCAGCGGAAAATCCGACCATCCTTCCACCTGGTGCGAGCGGCAAATCCGCCCCGTTGCCCAATCCACCGGCCCCCCAAATCCGACTCCCACCGCCGCGGGTCGGAAGCGCCGGGCCAATTCGGGAATGGTCTGTTCCAATTGCGCGCGGATGCCCGCCGCGCCCGAAGAGGCCCGAACCGGAAGGCGATGCGGTTCGACGATCCGCCCGCCGGCATCGCCCACGCAGACCTGCAGTTTGGTGCCGCCGATTTCGACGCCGAGATAAAAGCCGCGCCCTCCCTCGCCGCGCTCAGTCATAGGGATGGCGCGCCTTCTCGACGCTCAACCCGCGAACGTCAATCCGGGAAAGGTCCGCCACGCCCAGCCCGGCTTCCTCGGCCAGCAAGAGAAAGTTGTCGCAATAATCGAATGGGTGCGTTCCACGCGCGGCCCGCGGATCATAGCCCATGAGGGCGGTGGCGACCGCGTCGGCCGCGACCGCGTTTCGGCCGGCGATGAGCACCCCCGGCGTGATCTGTTTGATATCTGCGGCCTGCGCGCACCACGGCCCTTCGCCTCCCGTCATCGCGCTGATGCCGTCAATTATGGCGACGTCTATGGGCCGCGCCGCGCAGGCGTCCACAACGATCCGCGGCACGCGGGAAAAGGGATCGTGCCAGGGGACTCCGGGTTTGAGTCCGGGCAGTTTGAGTTTTTCGTATCCAGCCGGGCTGTGCAACGGCGTGCGGCCCTCGGTCGCCCTTTCACTTCCCGCCTCTCCGCCATAGAGCGAGTTGGGCGTGATGCCAAAGAGGTTCTTCATCGAAAGTGTCACCCCCGTCGTCAAATGGCGCTTGAGTTTGGCCAGCGAAATCATCACGTCGGTGTCCTGGTAGGAGTGGTTCAATTCCAGCGCGGAAAACATGCAGCCGCCGAAGGGAACCGGCAGCGTGGCGTAGGACTTGCCTTCGCCCAGGTTGCGCGTGTTCTCGCACTCGACCTTGCCCAGCGCGCTTAGCGTGTTGACGTCCCATCCGCCGTCGGCAAGGGTCTCTTTCAACGTGGCCTGGGCTTCGGTGGATTCCACCAGGCGCACGCGCGCGGCGCCGGAGTCGAACAGCAGGGCCGCCAACGCCATGACCGTGGCGCTGTGGGTCATGTAGGTTTCCCCAACCGGCCGGCCCAGGAAGCGGGTGAAATTGGTGCCGGTCAGATTGAGCTTGATTGTGACGGTTTTCTTTCTCACCAGCCCTTCAACGCCGCCGATCAAGTCAAAACACTGCCGCAAAGCCCCCTTGACCTCCGGCCCGTAACTCTTGCAGGAAACGATGCCGACGGCGGCCCTGGCAGGCGCCGACGCGGGGATGCCGCCCGGCCCGCCCAAGGCGCGCGACAATGCCAAGGGAACCCCGGCCGCGAGCGTGGCGCCCAAACGCAAAAAGTCGCGGCGGTCGCACTTGAGTTGATGGGCATGGCCTTTGTCCATGCCACCACTTTCTCACATCCCCGCCCCGCGGCAACCAGATTTTATGCTCATTGATTGCGGCCGCGGCGGGTTGGATTGGTCAACCTTTCGGCCTTCGAGGATGCTCGTTGCGGCGCGGCGCTGGGAGCCGCGGCCGGCGTGTAGGTGGTCGTAAAAGCCGACGCCATCAGATTCTGGTTGGTTTGGATGCTGTCGTAGCTTTCGATGATCGTTCCCTTCAATTTGGACATGACCATCATCGCGTTCCTTTGATCGAGCGGGAGTTTTTTCAATTCCGCCTCATCCATTTTTCCGCCCAAAATCACTTCAACCTGGGTGAGCAAAAAGGACTTTTTGTTGATCCATATCAGGAAGCTCTGATGAGCGACCTCACCCAGCAGCACGTAGCAGGGCTGGCCGTTGATCGCGGGGCCGTTGGTTTTGGTAAACTCGCTGACGTGCGCCGTCAGGCCGTTGGTGGTGGAAAAAAAGGTCTCCGCAATGAGCGCGCTCAACACGAAGGACGCGCCCGCCGGCGCCAGCGCTTCCTGGCGGCTCTTGACCTTTCGCGGCGCAACGGCCCCGTAGCCCACAAAATCGCCCTTGCCGGCGTTCCAGGCCGCGCCGGAGACGTTCTTGCCTCCAACGATCTGTTGCCATTCCAGCCGGTAGAAGTTTGTCCGCCCCAACTGCAGCGAACTGTGGGTTGTTATGTTCATCATCCCCTGGCCGGGGACGAGGGCCGACATATCAAGCGCCGCGGCCGTCTCCCCCTTGGCCGCGTAATCGGTCAGATTCTGGTAAGCGTCTTTGACCTTCTCCATGATCTCCTCCGTCGTCAACTCCGGGGGTTTCGGCCGCGGCGCGGCGTTGGTCACCGGTTGTTCGAGGGCCGTGTCCTGTTTGAGGATGCCGTACTTTTTCAACGCTGACGGGCCGAAGTAAATCATGGCCGCCACCGCGCACGCCCCGATGGCCCAGCCGGCGATCAGTCCCGTCTTGGACTTTTTCTTCGGCACCGGCGGCAAGGTATATTGCAGCGAAGACGTCGGCGGCGTGTGCGAGCCCAAGGCTGGTTTGGACAGCCGCGGTCCGTGCGGCGCGGGCGGCGGCGCTCCGGGGGCTTGCGGGACGATCATCGGCGTCTGGCAGGAGGGGCAATTGATTTGCATTCCGGAGTATTCCGGTGTGGCTTGAATATTCTGCTGGCAATTCGGGCAGGCAAACTTGAATTCACTCATAAACGGACATTGGCCCCGATACTGCCTCATCCGGCCCGATTCGTCACCAATCTTTTCGCAATATCTTCACGTTTCATGAAATGCTTCTTTAAGCACAGCTTCCGCTTCCGGGTGGGAAATCGTGTGGTCGTGAAACATCTTGAAATTGTTGCGGAGCAATCGCGTTTCCGCTTCGATACATTCAACCGGCAGCCCTACAGCGGCCAAATCAATTTGCGATTGGCATTTCCGGGCGAAGTTGCTGGCAAACTCTCCAAAAGTGATCAAAGCCGAGCAAACCGTTCTGTGACTCGCCAAATCCTCCGGCGCGGGTTTGTCGGTTAATTGGTTCGCCTCGAAAAACCTCATGTGCTTTGCCGCAAAAAACCATTGAATGACCTGCTGGCGGAAAATCTCCATCCGCGATGGCTCCGGCCTGAACTCTTCGCTGTAGAATTCGAGGATGTTGCCGCCGCGATGCCCGCCCAAACGCGCCTGACTCTCTTCGACTTGACTCATACCCGACAACCTAACCGTTGGATGCAATTCTGTATAGGCGAAAAGATCCCAAATTCTGAGACAGCCCGTTCAGCCATAATGGAAGCCCTGGTTCAAGCCCGCCGTTCCCGAATCGCCGCCACAATCTCCGCCACCGCTTCCCCCTTGGGCTTCGCCCCGATATGGCCTTTGCCGTGGACGCGCACCGACACCGCGCCCGCTTGCAGGTCGCGCGGCCCAACCACCAGCATCGTGTGGACCCGCGCCTTCTCCGCCTCCTGGATTTTGCCGTTGATCTTGTTGGTCGAATAATCCCCTTCCGCGCGCACAAAATTCGCCCGCAGTTCGCTGACGATGGACCTGCCGTAAGCCACCAGCGGCTCCTCCTCGCCAATGGTCAGCACGCGCACCTGCTCGGGCGCCAGCCAAAGCGGGAAATTGCCCGCGTAATGCTCGATCAAGAAACCGATGAACCGCTCGTGCGTCCCCAGCGGCGCGCGATGGATGCACAAGGGCGTCTTGTCCGTGTTGTCCTTGTCGCGATAGACCAGGCCCATGCGCCTGGGCTGCGCGAAATCCACCTGGTTGGTCGCCAGCGTGAATTCGCGCCCGATGACGCTCCAGACCTGCACGTCAATCTTCGGTCCGTAGAACGCCGCTTCATTGGGCACTTCCTTGTAGTTGATGCCCGACTTTTCCAGCGTGTTGCGCACCATGTCTTCGGTCTTCTTCCACAGCGCCGGTTCGTTGACGAATTTGGCGTTGTCCCCGCTCAGGCGCGAGGGGTCGTGCGTGCTGAAACGCATGACGTATTTCTCGATGCCGAAGATTTTGAAATACTTCAGATACATCTCGTTGACCGCGTTGAACTCCGTGGCGAACTGCTCCTCCGTGCAATAAATGTGCGCGTCGTTCATGTTGAGCGAGCGCACGCGCATGATGCCGAACAATTCGCCCGACTGTTCGTAGCGATAATTGGTGCCGTACTCCGCCAGCCGCAGCGGCAAATCCCGGTAACTGCGCGGCTCCGCCGCGAAAATGCGGTGATGATGCGGGCAGTTCATCGCTTTGAGGTAATAACTCTCCGGCTCGCCAAGTTTTTTCAATTCCTGGCGCAACGCGGTCAACTCGTTGAACGCAACGGCAATCTCCGCCGGCGCAATTCCGGTCTTAACGGCGTCTTCAACCAAATTGAATTCTTCAATTTTCATGATGATCATCGAATCGAATTTTTACCGCGAACCACGCGAAATACGCGAACAATTTCTTTTACGCTCAAGAATTCGGGTTTTTGTGCTCATAACGTCCTCGCTCGGCCACGATGCGCTCGACTTGCGCCTTCGGATAATGGCCGAAATTCACCAGCAATCCCAGCTTCAGGCCGGTGGCCTTGAGATAATTTTGCACCTGCGCCCGATGCTCGTCCGTCAATTCTGTCACAGCCTTCAATTCCAGCACAATCTTTTCGTAGCAGATGAAGTCCGGCTCGTAGGTGGCGTGCAACGGACAACCTTTGTATTCGATCACCAGCGATTTCTTGGGCACATACGGAACACCTTGCAGCCGCAGTTCAATCTCCATGCACTCCTGATAAACTGCCTCGAGAAACCCGCAGCCCTTCTCTCGATAAACCTCGAAACACGCGCCGACGATTTTGTAGCTTTCATCTTTGTAGAGGATTTCAGTGTTCATATTGGCAGTCCTTTCCATCGTCATGATGTTTTCTGTTGAATCTCGGACAGTCCTTTCCATCCTTTGTCGTAAAAGAACTGATTGACGAGATGGGCGGGATTTTGAATGCGATGGATTTCGGCATCATCCTGTTCGGTCCTTTCGACGACGTATAACCAGTATTGCTCACTGAGTTCTTGAGCTTTTTGAAATTCAGGGGCGGTCATCCCAACACCTAACGCATCCCAATTTCCTGAAACTGACTTGACCTCTATAAATCGCTTCGCGCCGTCAACGTCCGCAGACTCGATGTCGTAACCGAGTTTTTCATCAGACTTGTCCTGCGGATTTCGATTTTGTTTCCGCTCGTATTCCAAAACTTTCTGAATTCCCGTATTGCCGGTTGCGTTGCGCTTCTCGTTTTGTCTTTTTGCTTCCTGCGAATTCCCTGACTCCGCCAAAGACTCCACGTAAACACGAGTTTCCAACCGCGCCTGTCTGGCTTCGGTTCGGGTCGTCTGGCTCGCGGGCTTTCCTGGCTCTTGCCATTTGCCTGAATCAGCGGCGTTGCTTGGCGCAGTGGCAGTCTCTGTTTGCTGTTCCAAAACCTCTCCTCTTGCCCGCTCGGTGGCCATGAGTCGTTGCAACCGACTTAACTCAGTCGGATTCTTCCGAAGATAGTCGAGCACTTGGGGGTCGAGTCCGGTTTCCTTGGCCAACGCATCAATTGTTCTTGGGCGCATCTGGAGAACTCGCTCCAGCGTTTCATTTTTCAAAAACTGCCCTGGCAAGTCGTCCAGCGATAGTTCAGATGTTTTGTGCAACTGCCCATCCTTCCCCGGCAACCATGCACTCTCTTGAAGTCGCTCAACAAAGCGAGCGAGGAAATGTTCCTCATGCTCATTGCGGCGAAACCAGCGGTAAGTCCCTTGGAAGAAGTCCGGAGTGCTGTGATAAACATGGGCTGATGGCGGGGCTTCATCGAAAAGGAATTTCCATACCAAACAGGCCAAACTGCTCGCTTCCAAGAAAGGCAAAGTGGAAACACGCTTGAGACAATCTGTTAGCCCGTGAAGTTCATAGCTCGTCAATTCAAGCTCATTAGTGCATCCACCGCTGCGTCGCAGGTCGGAAAGTTTTTGCCAATCGAATTGCGGGCGAAATGCTTGGCGGCGTGGCGAGTTCGCCACACCCAAGTTTTCGAGAAGAGACCTGGCATCCGCCTCAAGCGTCTCGTCCAAAAACCACACCGCTTCCTGACAACCAGAGAAATAGGATTCCAATTCTGGACTGCGAAGATAGACGTCCGTTGCGCGTAAATACCTGGGTTCTGAAGTGCCAACTCCCACCGCACGCAAGAATGGGGTCTGACGCAACTTCCCGACGAGCGTGGCTCTATTTTGGCCTGCCACAGCGCGCAGCGCGTCAAGAATCTTGCAAAGGTCTTTGGAGTGTTGTTCGCAAGAAATCACATCCATGCGCTGGTAGCGCGGCAGTATGTTCTTGAGAACTTCTGCAACGACATCCGGCTTTGTAAGTCGGAGTTTATTGGCAAGAAACTCGTAGGCCCGCTCATCGGCACATATCTCGCGCTTGACGATTGGGAATTCCGTGTCGCCGTCCGGTGGCAGAAATGCGTTCGGAACATCGTCCGCACCAAACGGTGGAACGTGGTGGGCATCGGTGAGGCGAATAAAGGGCTTGTTCCGAAGCGGTCCGCTCTGACGCCAGCGGTCACCTTCGCGCCAAATGTAAGGTTGGTCTGCAAGAAAGCCGTAGAGGTTGGCAACCCATTTGTCGGTTTGCTGCTCGATGAAACCGAGCGTGAATCGTTGAGCGCATTTTTCGGGAGTGATTTCTTCGATGCCTAATTCTCTGATCAAGTAAGCATAGAGGTCAGGGGTTCTTCTTTCGGTCAGTTGAGCAGACAGCCATTTGATTGACTCTGACGACCCCAAGAGCGCAGTCAGCTGTTGGTCAGAGAGCAACTCGCGCAAGGCGGCGGAACTCGCCAGCTTGGCATGAATTGCCGGAACAAAGCCACCATCGTTGGCGGGAAGTAAAGGCAGGTTTCTCAGGGCGTGTCTCGTCCCCTCGAAGATGGGGCGAAACAGACTATCCACTGGGAATTTGGTAGCATTCAGCGGTAGTGACTCAAGAAAACTTGGCGTGAGCAGCCCCATATCTCTGATTCTCGGTAAACAATCAGCCAGAAGTGAAGCAGTCTGAGCGATGAGCTTACGGTTCTGCACGTCATCTTCATGAATCGTTTCGCGTGTCGGCGTTGTGCGATAAGGACCTTGAACCATGAACTGTAGGTCCGTTTCAATTTTCGTTGGAAAGAAAACGACAAGTGGTGACTTGCCAAGTCCCAGGACTTGGGGAGTCCCATTCTCAGAGTCCCTTTCCAAGCGAAAAGCGACAGCCACTTTTGCCGAATCTCCATGCACCTCCGTCTCGAAAAGGCAGAACTCCTCGTGAATCGCGTCCCCGTTTCGCAAAGCTGTCAATCTTAGCGTTGGCAGCTTGATGTCTCCGGCAGTTTCACGCCGATATGATCCTCGCGCTCCGCCTTCCACAAGCCAGTCAACTTCTTCCATGAACCGGAGAAATAGAAGCGTGCGAGCTCCGATTCCCCGAAGGCACTCAGCGATCTCCTTGTGCGCTACGGCTGGAACAACATCTGGATTATCGAAGCGAAGGATGAACAAAGTTTCACCATCGGCCACACTTGTTTCCGAGACGGAACGAGGCCGCACATAGTCGAGAATCTGAAAATGCTCATCGCCGGAGTGGATTTCGGGCGAAGAAGTGTAGGCATACACCGACTTGAACCCAATGCCAAATTTTCCGATCCGCATCGGATCGTCTGCGGCGGTTCCTTCGACCAGTCCGCAAATACCCCTGACATCTGCTCCATCGAAAGGTTGGCCGAAATGCCGAAACTCCAACCGATCTGGATGCAGATGAAAACTCACCCTCTTGGGATAATTGTGTCTGCCTTCAGCCTTGACTCGTCGTGCCAGAGCGTCTTCAGCGTTTTGCAGTAGTTCGTAAAGGAAATGCGTCCGCTCGGCGTAAAGGTGAGCTAGAAGCGTCGGTCCGTATCGGCCAATGTCTGTGCCGTATTTCCGGACGTTTTCGTCGGCGATTCGTTGATAGTCGGTGGCCATCCGCGTCTCTAAGTTGAAATCCTTTCGCGTGGTCTGCGTTGTTCGCGGTTAAAATGCTTTGCCAGCTTTGCGTTAAACTTCATTCGCCAAATTTTTTCTTCGCGTAGTCGGAAAGTTGTTTTTCCAGTTCGGCGATGCGTTCCTCGATTTTTTTGCGGTCGGCGCGGTGTTCATCCATTTCCATCGGCGGAAACATCGAATCCTTGTAAAGAATTGGCAAATGCCCGCTCGTGAGATACATTTTTTCCTTGGCGATATGCGGCGTTTTGACACGCACATAGCCGGCGGCGAATTCCGTTTCCTTTGCCAGCTTCTCCAGTTCCTCCAGGATCGCCCCGCCTTTGGGCAGCCACAGCGGCAGACCCGGCCCGACGTATTCGGCGTCCAGCGCGAACAGCCCCATCTCCGCGCCAATCTTGCGATGGTCGCGGCGCTTGGCCTCCTCGACCATTTTGAAATACTCGTCGAGCTGGGTCTTGTTCTTGAACGCCGTCCCGTAAATGCGCTGGAGCTGTGGGTTGCGCTCGTCGCCCTTGTAATACGCGCTGGCCACGCTGGTCAGTTTGAACGCGCCGATGTTCCCCGTGCGCATCACGTGCGGCCCGGCGCAAAGATCAAGAAAATCCCCGCTGCGATAAAATGAAATCGGCTCGCCTTCGGGAATGCCTTCAATGATGTCCAGTTTGAACTTGCTCGGCTGCGGCCGTTCGCCCAGCGCGGCGAGCCGTCCCTCCTTTGCAAATTTCAGCGCCTCCTCCCGGCCCACCGTCATTTTTTCAAACGGATGGTTCGCCTTGATCTCCTTTTTCATCTCCGCCTCGATGCGCTCAAAATCCTCCGGCGTGATCCGGTGCGAAACCTCCACGTCGTAATAGAATCCGTTTTCCACCGGCGGCCCGGCGGCAAACTGCGCGTCGGGCCAGAGCCGGGCGATGGCCGTCGCCAAAACGTGCGCGCACGAATGCCGCAGGCGCTCCAGCTCGGTCATCTTTTGCCGCTCCTCCGGCGATTTGTGTTCGTTCTCCATAAAATTGACTGTCTGCCTTAATTTCCTTCCAATATCATCTCCTTGGCGCGCCCGTTCCATTCCACCGTCACCCGGTCGGCCTCAATCTTTGTCACCCGGATGCCGCCCACCTCGTCGCCCTGCGCCACCGTCTTTCCATTGATCAAAGCGTGCGGATTGGTTTTGCTGAAGAAGATCCCCATCAGCTTCAATTTCACCGGCCAGGGCGCCTCGACGGGACTTGCCGCCGGCGCAGGCGTGGGCGCGGGTGCCGGCGCGGGCGTGGCTGCAGGTGCCGGCGCGGGTGTGGCTGCAGGTGCCGGCGCGGGTGTGGCTGCAGGTGGCGGAACCGCGGGCGCTGCCGCAGCGGCCGGCGCTGGCGGCGGCGCGGGTTTTTGCGCAACGGCGGCGACGGCTTCCACCTTGATCGGATCGCTCCGGCGTCCGGCCTTCCACCATTGCCCAAAAAACCATCCCGCCATCGCCAGCGCGACCACGACGCCGGCCCCCAACGCCAGCGAAAAAGACCAATCGCGCCCGCCGGCCACCGGCTCCAGCGGCGCGCGCGTGACCGCCTGGACCGCCCGATTGCGGTCCGACTGGCTGGCGCGTTTGAGCGCGTCGTTGATCAGGCTCATACGTCCACTTGCCCTTCCAACTCGCGCCGCGCCAGCCCAACCATGCGGAAGTCTATCTTGTCCCGTTGCGCGACGTAGCCGGCCAGAAGGCATTTGTCGCAAATCGCATTGATCAGGCGCGGGATGCCCTTGCTGTAATTGTATATCCGCCACAGCGCCCCCGGCGTGAAATAGGGCGCGCCGTTGGCCCCGGAAACCTCCAGCCGGTGCTGCACGTAGCGGCCCACCTCATTGCGCCGGAGCGGATTCAAATGGTAACGGATGGTGATGCGCTGGCGCAACTGGCGCAAGCTGTGGTCGTTGAGCCGGTCCCGCAATTCGGGCTGCCCCATCAGCACGATCTGCAACAACTTCCTCTCGTCGGTCTCCAGATTGGAGAGCAGGCGCACCTGCTCAAGCAGTTCTGCCGTCAAATCCTGCGCTTCGTCAATAATCAGCACCGTCTCCTTGTTGTGCTCGACTTGTTGCAGCAGAAAACGGTTGATCTCGGCCACCGTTTCCAGCCGGTCCAGTCCCTTGACCTGCAAATTCAACTCCATCGCGATAGCCTTCATGAGTTGATCGGCGTCCAGCACCGGATTGAGGATCAGGGCGGTCGAAAAGTTGGGGCCTAATTGTTCGAGCAACGCCCGGCAAAGGGTCGTCTTGCCCGCGCCCACTTCGCCCGTCAACTGGACAAATCCCTTCCGTTCGCGAATGCCGTAGAGCAGGTGGTTGAAGGCCTCGCGATGCTTGGCGCTGAAAAACAGGAACCGCGGGTTGGGCGTGAGATTGAAGGGCGGTTCCTTCAGCCTGTAATATTCCAAATACACGCCCATGCACTACCGCAAAACGGCCGCCGTGGAAAGACAATTTGCCGCAGACATCTCACGCCTGCGGAGGCATCGTGGGCGGCCTCCGTTGTGTCAGCATCCAATGGTAGTGGGCAAAACGGACCGCCTTCCGAAGCGCAGTCTGAGAGAGATTTGGGTGCCGAATGAGAACTTCCTCCAGCTTGGCATTGTAGATGGACAGCAACTCCCTGGCTTCGATCCCGCGAGCCTGGATGAACGCATCGTAAGCCTTGATCAGAGCCTCCAAGTCAGCGTCCATCGGGGAAGGCTTGGGAAAGAATCTTCTCGGCCTCGCTCTCCGGCATTCGATTGTAAAACAACTCCCACGATTCCTCCAATTGGCACATCTGAGCCTCCAACTGGGCGAGCAGCGACTTGTCCGGAAACTCCGGATCCGAGGCGACGGAGTGAATCAGTCTGGTCAGCCGAAGAAGCCACTTCAATCCCTGGCGGTGGTCTTCCGTCTCTTGTGAGGAGGGAGATGCCCGCACCATGCGTTGACTCTGCCACTGGATGAATCGGTCAAGGACATCGCACCATTGCAGAACCTGTTCGACCGCCAATTGCTCAAAAGTCCCCGTCTGCGAACGAGCTGCCGATCCGAGTACTGAACTGCTGGCCGCCATAAGGATAGCGTAGCCGACAGATCGGCCTCGTGCAAGCCGATTTCTCCAAAATCGGCCATAAAATACGCTTTGACATCAATGGCGGTTTTGGATTAATTACCCCCCATGTTGTCGAAGTCATTTCTATTCAGTTTGCTCTACGGTTCGGTTCTCATGGCCGTCTCCGCCGGGCCGGGCGCGCCCGTTGATCCCAAATTGCTCCCGCCGCCCTCGGCCAAACAGGGGCTGACGTACGCGGCGGACATTCAGCCCATTTTCGCCAAGTCCTGTTACCCCTGCCACAGCCGCAAAACGCAGAAGCCCAAAGGCAAGCTCCTCCTGGACTCTTTGCCGGATGTGTTGCGCGGCGGCGAAGACGGCCCCGTTCTGGTCGCCGGCGACAGCGCCAAAAGCCCGTTGGTGGTCCAGGTCTCCCATCAGGGCGACCCGGACGACTACATGCCCCCGCCCAAGAACAAAGCCAACGTCGGTCCGTTGACCAAGGAGCAAATCGGCCTCATCCGCGCCTGGATTGACCAGGGGGCCAAATAGCCGTTCCTCTGCCGGGGCGCTTGGTTTCAAGGCTCTTGCGACCGGTAATTGACCGTGCCGCCGAGTTTCTGATATTGGGCGTAGGCGTCTTGAAATCGCTTCTCGGCGGAGGTCAGGGTGCATTGCCTCTCGGCCACAAGTTTCTCCGCGCTCTTTCGTTGCAGCGGGTCGGTTGTTTTCAGCTTCGTTTGCGCCTGTTGCGCCGCGGCCAGCAACGCCCGGGCCGTCTTCACCTCCTGGATCTTCGCTTTCACGGCGTCATCGGCCTTTGTCAAATCGGTCATCTTTTTCAAGGCGCCCGGCTCGACTTGCACCACCGCCTCGGGCGCCGGGGCCGCCGGGTTGCCGGAATTCTTCTTCACAATGACCGCCCCCGCCAGCAGCGCGCCAACGATCAAAAAGGGCACCAGGCATTGGCCCACCACGTTCCAGTGTTCGAAGTCGCGCAAATAAACGAGCATCCCTTTGATGTTCCATGACCATTTGAGCGCCGGTCTTTCCGCGACCTTTCGCGCCAACGCCAGGCGCCGGCCCGCCGGCGTGCCGCTTCCCGGCGGAATCGCGGGGAAGACGAATGCGTGGCCGCAGATCGGGCACTGCATTTGCGTGCCGCAATACCCGGCGGTGTACTCGACGTGCTGGCCACAGAACGGACAGGAATGCTTATAGGATTCCATAACCGATCTTCTAATAGTGTACTCTGGAACGGAAAAAATCAAGCGCAAACGCAAAGTCCGCCGGCAGCGCCGCCTCGAAGACCATCCGCTTTTCCGTGCGCGGATGCCTCAGCGCCAGCCGCCGGGCGTGCAGCAGCAGCCGCGGGGGGCTGTATCCGGTGGTTTCCTTCAGACGCGCCGTGGCCCGCCGGCCATAAACCGCGTCGCCGGCCACCGGATACCCAATATGGCGCAAATGCACCCGAATCTGATGCGTCCGCCCGGTGTGCGGCTCCGCCTCCACCAGCGTCGCCCCGCTCCACTGTTCCAGCACCCGGTAGCCCGTCCGGGCCTCCCGCCCCGCCGCCCCGCTGACGGCCATCCGCTGCCGATTTGCCGGGTCGCGCGCAATCGCCGCCTCGATTTCCCCGCTTTGCCGGGGCATCCGCCCGCAGACCAGCGCCAGGTAAACCTTCTCCACATGCCGGCCGGCGAATTGCGCGGCCAGATGAAGGTGGGCGGCGTCATTCTTGGCCGCCACGATGCAGCCGCTGGTTTCCTTGTCAAGACGATGGACGATGCCCGGCCGGCTCACCCCGCCTATGCCGCTGAGTTCTCCGCCGCAATGGTGCAGCAACGCGTTGACCAGCGTCTGCTCGCGGTGGCCCGCGGCCGGATGCACCACCATTCCGGCCGGTTTGTTGAGCACCACCATATCGGCGTCCTCGTAAATTATATCCAGCGCCATCTCCTGCGCCGGCGCCGCCGCCGGCAGGGCCTGGGGCCGCCGGATGCTGACCCTTTCCCCCGCGCGCGGGTGGTGGGTCGGCTTGACGCTCTTGCCGTCCACGCGGATATGTCCCCCGGCCAGCAGCCGCTGAATGGCGCTGCGCGACAAATCGGGCCTCTGGCGGTGCAGGAACACGTCCAATCGCTCCCGTGGAAGCGATTCTCCCACCACAATGATGACGGGAGCGTCCGTGCTCAGGGGGCGGAGGCCGGCTTGGCGGCGGCTCGGCCGTTGGCGGTTTCGTTGTCTTTTCTCCAGGAAATCAGGATCAACAGCCCCACTCCAATGCAGATGGCGCTGTCGGCTATGTTAAAGGCCGGAAAACCGATCTCCTCCCCGCTGCGGCGGCGGAGATAAAAACGCAGAAAGTCAATCACCTCATGGTAACGCAGCCGGTCCATGAGATTGCCCGCGATGCCCCCGAAGATCAGCCCCAGGGAAATCTGACCCAGCGCCCGTTGAATGTCGAAATGCCGCCGCCACAGGAACAAGCCCAGCAATGCCACTACGGATACCAGCGCCAGCACGTCATTTCGGTCCCGGAACAGGCTCCAGGCGGCCCCGGTGTTGCCCCAGTGGACGAACCTGAAAAAGCCTTCGACCACCACTCGCTCCTGCGTCGGCCCCAGCAGGTGGAGCACCAGCAGTTTGGCCGCCTGGTCCAAAACCAGCACGGCCAGCGCGATCCATGCTATCCGGCGGTTGGGGTGGGCGTTCATCGTTTGTAGATGACTTTGGTCCCCGCCAGAAGATCGTGCAGCGCCCGTTTGTCCGGCCGTATCGCAATGAGCAGGTAGCCCGCAAAAAAAACAAAGTCGCTCACGCGCGCCGCCATCCACCGCAAGGCCGCGCGCCCGTAGCCAATGGGCGAGCCGTCCGGCAGCACGATGCGCGCGCCCACCGCCATCTTGCCAAGGGTTGCCCCATAGCGCCCGTTCAAAAGCACATCGTAAAGAAAAAAGATCGCGTAAACGACCGGGTAAAAAAGCGGCGGCGCGGCGTTCATCCATTTCTGCCATTCTTGCATGAATTGCTGGACGGCCGCTTGGGTCAATTCCTTGGGCAGGGGCGGCATGGCCCAATGCCGCCCGCCCGCCAGCGGCGTCCACACCGCTTGGATGATCACCCCCAGCACCAGTGCGTCAATCATATACGCCAGCAGCCGCGCCCAGAATCCGCACGGACGGGGCCGGGCCGCCGCCGCCGCCGTGTGCAGGCGCGCCAATTCCTCGCCCAATTCGGAGTAGCGGCCCGCCGGCCACCACACGGCGCCGTCGCTTCGCCACACTTGCGTCATGCCCGCCACGCGCCCGTCGCGAATCCAGCTCTTCAATTCCTCCAGCGTCGCCGGCCCGTATTCGACGCCGTCGCCGCCAATGATTTTGTATTCTCTCTCCATGCCGGGGGCCGCGCGGGCCTCAAAGGCCGATTTGCCGGGCGTAACTCTCCGCTCCCAGCAATCCCTGCGCTTCGGACGGTTGCGCCAGTTTCAATTTGAAAAACCATCCCCCCTGATAAGGCTCAGTGTTGACCCGTTCCGGGTGTGCGGCCAGTTCCCCGTTCACGGCCACCACCTCCCCGCTCAAGGGCGAGTAAATATCGCTGGCCGTCTTGACCGATTCCACCACCGCGCAGGCCTCCCCGGCGGCGACCTTGCGCCCGATGGCCGGCAATTCCACATACACCACGTCCGTCAACTCGTGCTGCGCGTGGTCGCTGATGCCCACGGTGGCCGTCTCCCCTTCCAGGCGGACCCACTCGTGCGACTTGGTGTATTTCAGTTCGGGCGGTACGATTGCGCTCATAATCAGTTCCTTTGAGTTTACGCGGACTGCGCCGCTTGGAAACCTTTTTCAACTCCTCCGGTAAATGGGCCGCGCCACCGTCCGCGCCGGCACGCGCCGGCCGCGAATCTCGATCCCAATGGCCGTGTTGGCCGGCGCATACTCCGCCGCCACGAATCCCAGCCCGATCCCAATGCCCAATGAAGGACTTTGCGTGCCGCTGGACACCCGCCCAATCGGTTCGGCGCCTCCGGCCTCGCTCCAAATCGGATAGCCCGGACGCGGCGGAGCGGAGCGTTCCGCCATTTTGAAGGCCGCCAATTTGCGCGTTAAACCCTGGGCCTTCTGTTGCGCCAGCACCGCGCGGCCCGTGAAGTCCCCTTTGCCCAGCGCCACGAAATAGCCCAACCCCGCCTCCAGCGGCGTGGTGTTCTCGTCCAGTTCATGCCCGTAAAGCGGGTAGCAAACCTCCGTTCGCAACGTGTCCCGCGCGCCCAATCCCGCCGGTTTCAACCCGGCCCCCCGGCCCGCCTCCAGCAGCCGGTCCCACAACGCTTCGATGATCTCCGCCCCGGCCACGATCTCAAAACCGTCCTCGCCTGTGTAACCGGTGCGCGAGACCAGGACGGCGCGGCCGGCAAAATTGAACCGGGCGATGTCATTCTTGCGCAACGCCGTCGCCTTCTGCGCGTCCGCCGGGAAGCACTGGTCAATGAACCCGGCCACTTTAGGGCCTTGCACCGCCACGGCAGCCAATTCCTCGGAGCGGTTCCTCAATTCCACCGATCCGCCCCCCGGAAAGGCCGCCAGCCGCTGTTGCAGCCACGCAAAATCAGCCTCGATCCGCGAGGCGTTGACAATCATCAGATACTCCCCCTCCTCCACCCGGTAGAGATAAAGGTCGTCCACGGCGCCGCCGCGCTCATTGCACAGAATCGTGTACTGCCCCTGGCCGGCCCGCAGCGCCCGCGCGTCATTGGTCAATGCGGAATTCAGGAACTCCATCGCCCCGGCGCCCCGCGCGGAGATTTCACCCATGTGCGAAATGTCAAACAGCCCGGCGGCCCCGCGCACCGCCAGGTGTTCCTCGATGATGCCCGAGTAGCACAGCGGCATCTCCCAGCCGCCGAATTCGACCAAATGCGCCCCGAGCCGTTGGTGCGCGCCATAAAGAGGCGTTCGTTTCAACATCAGCCCCAAGATTAGAGCCTTCTTCCCGTTGGTCAAACTCGAATGCGGCGCGAAAAGGATTGCCTTCCCACGCCCGGTTGAGCCAATAATTGCCCAGCGATCATGAGCTACGATCCCAAAACAACGGCGGCCCTCCTGCGCAAGGAAACCTCCCTCCGTCCCGCCCTGGGCATGGTGCTGGGCAGCGGCTTCCAGCACGCCTTGGCTCATTTCAAGGTCGCCCGCGAGATCGCCTACGGCCAGTTGCCCGGCTTCCCGACCGTCGGCGTCACCGGCCACGCCGGCAAGCTGGTCGTCGGCACCTTCGACACTGTCCCGGTGCTGGTCCTCAAGGGGCGCGCCCATTTTTACGAAGGAGTCGAAATGGAGCGGCTGACCTTCCCGGTGCGGGTGCTGGCGGAATTGGGCGTGCGCTCATTATTGTTGACCAATGCCGCCGGCGCCGTCAACCGCCTCTTTCGCGCCGGCGACTTCATGGTGATCAAAGATCACATCAATTTCATGGGCGTCAGCCCCTTGCGCGGGCCGGCCGCCCCGGGCTTGCCGCGGTTTGTGGACCTGACCCGCGTCTATGACCGCCGCCTCTACAAGCTGGCCAAGGCGGCGGCAAAAAAAAGCAAGCTCCGCCTTCGCACCGGCGTCTATATGGCCGTCTCCGGCCCCAATTACGAAACTCCCGCCGAAATCCGCGCCTTTCGCAGCCTGGGCGCCGACGCCATCGGCATGAGCACCGTGCCGGAGGCGATTGTCGCCCGCCAATGCGGCCTGGCCGTGGCGGCCGTCTCCTGCATCACCAACACCGCCGGCGGCGACGAGAAGGCCGGCGTGCTGGTGCATCAAGACGTTCTGGCCCTGGGCGAGAGCAAGAAGGACGAAATGGCCGCCTTCCTGAAATCCTTTGCGCTGTTGTACGCCGGTCGCGGAAAGTAGTTCGGATTTCCCCGACGCTTCACTTCGCCGTCCCGGCGTTTCCCGCCGGCTGGGCCTTAAGTTTGGCCAGCAATTGCTCCACCATCGCGGCAGGAAGGGCATAGGTGGCGACACGGCTGGCCCGGGCGATATTCAGCCCGATGGCCTTGCCCTCCAGGTTCACCAACGGACCCCCGCACTGCCAAGGCTCCAGGACCGTGTCGTGCTCAATCACCCGGTCAAACCCCTCCGTCCGCTCGCTCACGTCCCCGCTCAGGCGGCTCTCGCGCTCATCGGCGTAGGACTCAAACTCCAACTCTCCCGGCTTGGGCGACCTGAGCCGGATGCCCGCGTCGAAATCCAGTCCCTCCCGCCGGATGCTGATCTGGACCATCTCTCCATCGCGTTTCTCCCGCAAAAGGTCGGTGACTTGCTCCCGATTGGTTACGGCCATGCCATCCACTGCCACAATGAGGTCGCCCGGATGCAGCCCGGCCTTCTCCGCGCCGTATCCGGGCATGACCATCCCGATCTTGGGCGCCGTGGTGTCGCGCTGGAACTGGATGCCCATCAGGGCCTTGCTTGGCCGGATTCTGTGAGGCAGCGCGCTGATGATGCCCACGGCCTGCGGTGTCTCGGACAGCGCCGGCGTGATGGCCCATTGGCCTTCCATCACCGCGTTGGTCGCCCACTGGATCGGCTTCAACCCCTGCGCATTGACCCGCACCAGCGCCACGTCTTCTTCGTTGTCAACGGCCACCAATTGCGCGCCGGCTTCCGTCCCGCTGGCCAGCCAGCAAGTCAGTTTGCCCGGCTTGATCTCGCTGGCCTTGGTCACGACCAGCCCCGTCCGGTCCACTACCGCGCCCAAGGCGACCGGGTCCTCGTTCACGTTGAACTCCACGATCGAATCGCGCGTCGCCTTGGAAATCGGCGCAAAAGCGTCCAAGACCTCCTGGCCGCTGCGAAAGCGCGCCCGCGGCAGCGCCGGATAATCCGACAGTTCCTGTGCCGGGGCCATCGGCGCCAGACCGGCCGCCAAAAGCATCAAAACCGCCAGCCGCCGCAAGGCCGTCTTGTCAAGTATTGTGGATGCTCGCGCCATTCAGTTCGTGTGCGGCTGGGATTGAAGTTGGATGGGCAGGGCGAGCACTTTGCCCCCGCGTTTAACCTCCAGGCGCAGGACCTCTCCCGGCGCGCTCTCCGCCACCCACCGCCGGAACGCGGCGGAGACGCTGATCACCCGTCCATCCACCTTGAGCACCAGGTCTCCCGCTTTGAGTCCCGCGTTGGCCGCCGGGCTGTTTTTATCAACCTTGCTCAGGCGGCAGCCCTCGGCGTCATCCACCACGCTGGCGCCGCTGTATGCCGCCGGCCGCTCCACCCTTGGCGCCGCCGCCTTGAGTTGCGCCGCGCCGGACAACTCGGCCCACGTATCGTAAAACTCCGTGATCGCCACGTGATAATTCTCCGCCGTCGAACTGGCTATGGCCGTGTGTATTCCGATCACCCTCCCGTGCATGTCAAAGAGCGGCCCGCCCGAATCGCCCGGAAAAATCGTGCAATCCGTTTGCACCACGCCGGGCATCAGCCGGATGATCCGCCCCAGGCGCGTCACCAGCGATCGCGTCCGGTCGAACCCGCCCGGATTGCCCAGCGCCAGCGTCCAATCTCCCCGTTGCGCGTGGTCCAGGTCCCCCACGCTCACGTGCGGCCAGGGACCCGGCTCGATGATCTGGATCAACCCGGTGTCCGCGTCCATATCCACTCCGAGCGTCTTGCCCCGCGCCGTTCTGCCGTCGGGAAATCTCAATATTACCGTCCGCCGGGCGCGATCGGCCACGTGCCCCGCCGTGAGCACCAGGCCCTCGGCGCTGATCACCACGCCGCTGCCGCTGGAGTTGCCGATTTCCACCGCCACCACCGCCGGAGATACCCGCGCCACCAGCGCCGTGACCTGTTGTTCGATCGCCCGAAGGTCCTCCAGCGACGTGGGCGCCGCTTTGCGGAAGACGGCCGGCAATTCATCGCGGTTGGCCGGGGCCGGCCGGGGCGCCTCCGGATGGAACAGGATGGATGTGGAAAATTGCGCGCCGGCCGATCCGGCCCATGCGCAGAGCATGGCGGCGGTCAGCCAGCGAGCCGGTTTGGTTCGCTGCAATAGTAAGGCGGACATCAGGCTCACGGCACACAGCTTGACCCTCGCGGCAACCGTCCTGCGGCCCGCGGCCAAGCCAGCAGCAACTTACCCTCATTTGGCGCAGGGTCAAGCTGGGGAACCAACCGCCTTGTCCGCCGTAGCTTTAGCGAAGGCGGATCATTTGGCTTGCGGTCAAGCCAGGCAGCCAACGTGATTTAACTTCTCGAATTCGCCCTCAAGCCCAAATAGAATTGCCTCCCTATGCAAACTCGACGTGAATTCATTTCCCAAACGGGCGCTGTCGCCGGCGGCATCGGCCTCGGCCTTTCCCTGGACGCACGGCTCCACGCCCAAAGCCCCGGCGCCAATGACCGCATTTCTCTGGCCCTCATCGGCTGCGGCACCCAGGGCCGCTATAACTGGCAACAATTGCTCAAGCTCCAAGGGGTGCGTGCGGCCGCCGTCTGCGACGTGGATCAGACTCACTTGCAAAACGGCGTGCGCGACGCGCTGGACGCCGCCCAGCCGGCGCCCAAACAGTTCAAGGACTTCCGGGAGCTTCTGGAACAGAAGGACATTGACGCCGTCATTATCGGCACGCCGGACCACTGGCATGCGCTGCAATTCATCGCCGCCTGCCAGGCGGGAAAGGACATCTGGTGCGAGAAACCCATCTCGCACAACCTGATGGAGGCCAAAGCCATGTTGAACGCCGCACGCCGTCACAAGCCCGTCGTCCAAATCGGCACCTGGCAACGCAGCATGAAACACTTCCAGGATGCCATCCGCATCGTCCAGTCCGGCATGCTGGGCAAAATCAACATCTGCCGTGCTTGGATGATGATCGAGCGCGACATCGGACGGGAAACGCCGCGCACGCCCCCGGCTACGCTGGATTGGAACTTCTGGCTCGGCCCGGCACACCTGGAGCCTTACTCGCCCAACCGCTGCCATGAGGAGTGGCGCTGGTTTTGGAACACCGGCGGCAGTCTCATGACCGATTGGGGCATCCACATGATTGACATCGTCCTGCTGGCCATGCGCCAGAGCGATCCCCTCACTGTCTCCAGCCAGGGGGGCATCCTCACGTCCAACGACGACCGCGACACGCCCGACACCCTCCAAGCCACCTACCGGTTTCCCGGCTGGATTCTCAATTGGGAGCACCGCTTCAACAACCGGCGCGGGCTGGACGGCGGCATCGAGCACGGCTCCGAATTCATCGGCGAGCATGGCACTCTTATTGTTGACCGCCAGCGATACCGCTACTTCCCCAATCCCAAGGACGGCCCCACCCCGCCCGATTCCCAATGGGCCGACAGCACCCATTGGCAGAATTTTCTCGATTGCATCCGCAGCCGCGCCACGCCCGCCTCCGACATTGAATCCATGGCCAAGACCACCATCGTCTGCCATCTGGGCAACATCGCCTTGCAAAGCGGCGCCACTCTGCACTGGGACGCGCAGGCGCAGGACATCGCCCATCACCGCGGCGTGGCGCACTGCCTGGCTTACCAGCGCGAATACCGCAAGCCCTGGAAACTCGACATGCACGGCTGACACCTCGCCGCATTGCGCTTTTTTTTCGCGAACGAATCCTCTGCCATTTCGAACTTCATGATTGAGAATGGGTCATTGAAAATCTGTCATTGGTCATCGGAAGAGGTTGGTCATCGTTCGGAGAATTCTCGGGGCGTCATGCCGACACGGCTTACATGACAGATGACAAATTCTCAATGACCAGTTTTCAATCGTTTCCATCGCTGAAACCTCTCCCAAGGCCGAACAGCGCCGGAAAAGGCGCAATGCACCCCACCGTCCCGAATCCCGACGCACGCCGGACCAAGTCAGATTGTAAATGTTATTCTTTGACGGCTCCTTACCAAAGCGACAGGTATTTCCGTGCGCGCGGGAACGCTTCGGCCAGGCCGGCCGCCACAAACACTGCGCTGGCAGCCAGCCACGGCAGCAGGTTTGGGGCAAGACCGTCCAAGCTCTGTGCATTGAGGTGCGCCGTCAACTGCCGTGTCAAACACCAGGCCAGCCCACCCGCCGCGATGGCCAGCGCGGGCCAGCTCAGATGCTTCAGCAGGCTCTCCAAGTCGAAGGACCCCCGCCCAATTCGCGCCATGGCGGCCTCGAACTCGTCTTGCAACTGCCGTTTGCGCTCGGCCCGCTGCGCCTCCGACAACGCCACCGGCGCGGCTTGAATCCGTTCCCGAAGTTGCCGGTCGAAGTCGGCCGACAATGCCGGAACTTTGACACTGGCCGAGAGCGCCGCGTCCAGTTGGTGGAACTGTCGGGCCAATGTCCGGCAGCCGGCGCAACCGCAAAGGTGCGTTTCCACTTCCGCCCGTTGGGCGGGCAACAACTGGTTTTCCAAGTAATCCAGAATTCTGTTTTCAATTTCTTGGCATGTCATACGTCACAATAAGATGAGCCGGGGTGAAGTCTCCGTTTTGGGCAAGCCGATCACAGCCCCCGGCAACCGGGTCTGGCGTCGCGTTCGTTTGAGACCGGTAGGGCGCGCACTCCGTTGCGCGCCGTGATGGCGCCGCCACCGGGTCTGGCGTCGCGTTCGTTTGAGACCGGTAGGGCGCGCACTCCGTTGCGCGCCGTGATGGTGCCGCCGCCGGGTCTGGCGTCGCGTTCGTTTGAGACCGGTAGGGCGCGCACTCCGTTGCGCGCCGTGATGGTGCCGCCACCGGGTCTGGCTTTGCGTTTGATTGAGACCGGTAGGGCGCGCACTCCGTTGCGCGCCGTGATGGTGCCGCCGCCGGGTCTGGCTTTGCGTTTGATTGATGCGTCCTCCCTGCGGCCGGAACCGTTCGCGCCTCCCGGCCATGGATTCGCAGCAGCTCTTTCTTCGCGCGGAAGAGCAGTGTTTTGACCGTCCCCAACGGCAGGCCGAGCATACGCGCCGCTTCCTCGTAAGATTTCTGCTCCAGATAAAACAGCGTGATCACCTGACGGTGCTTTTCCGGCAATTGCCCCAGGAGGAATTCCACGTCCATCTCCCGTCCCGGTTCAGGATCCGCCGATTGCAGCGCCGGGATACAGGCCCCCTCCATTTCCGGTTCTTGCAGCGAGACGGTGGGATGTCTGCCGCGCCGGGTCACTTCGGTCAGGCACGTGTTGCGGGTGATGGCATAGACCCAGGTGGAGAGGGAAGCGCCGCCATGGAAGGCGGGAAGTCCCTTCCAGATCTTCAGGAAAACATCCTGCGTGGCGTCCTCCGCGTGCGTTTCGTTGCGCAAGATGCTGAAGGCGAGCCGGAACGCTTTTTCCTTGAACCCTTCGAGCAGCAGGGCAAAAGCCGCGCCGTATTGCCGCGCTTCAAGCTGCCGCAGAATGTCGCTCTCGTCCATGAATCGTTGCGTCGCCCCGGCAATACTGCCGCCCGCAAGCGCATGACAAAATACTTCACTTTCCTGGTAGGGCAGAGCTGCCGCTCTGCCCTGAACTCTTGGGCGGCGGAGCAGCGCCGCCCTACCGACGAGGTGAAGATTTTTGTCCTGCACCCGCCGCCCGCAAGGCTCCGGGCTTTGGGCGCGCCAGCCAGGGTCGCGTCCTTTAGACTGCGCCGCGGGGCCTCAAGTTTCAAAAACAATCAACGCGCCATTTATCACATCGTTGAAACAATCCGGCCACGCGCGCAGTCGGAAGGATGGAACGATGCCGGGCGTGATGAACACGCCGGTCGCGCCAAAGAAACAAAATGCAATCTACAACCTGAATCTTTATGAGAGAAATCTTCCCTTTTTTTATCCCCATCATCGCCATCGTGATGGGTATCGGAATCGCAATGCTCGCCATCTATTTGAGCTACCAGCGGCGCAAGGACATGTTCGCCCTCTACCACCAGGAACGAATGGCGGCCATTGAAAAGGGGGTTGATCTGCCCCCTTTGCCGGAGGACTTCTTCCGCGAAGACAGCAGGCCCTTTCAACGCTCCCCGCACCGGACGCTTCTCAACGGGCTGGTCCTGGTGTTTATCGGGCTGACCTTGTACCTCGCGTTGCATTTCGCCGGGGTGCGCACAGACGAGGGCGGCGACGCGGGGCTTTTTGCCCTCATTCCCGCTGGCATCGGGGTGGCTTACCTCATTTACTACTTCACCGTCGGCCGCAAGCTGGCTGCCGCCATGGAAGCGGAACAAAAAAACAAGCTGGCCGAAGCCGCCCGGCTCCGGAATCCGCCCGCTTAAGCGCCGGTAGGTGAGACTCTGTCGAACCCAAATATCTTCGGCAACGACACGATGACCCTCGTGCCGGTGACGGTCGGGTAACGCCAGGACGGCGGAACAAGCTGGCTATCAGCATCTTGCCAGTCGCGCCGCTCAAAACCCGCCGCTTTCGGCGGAAAAAGCCGGGCCGGATCGGAAAAACTGACTTTGTTATTTGCATTCCCATCAAAACGTGGTATTATGGAATTTGTGAGGCGCTCGCGCGCCTGTTCTTTGACATTTTGCAGGCAAGGGCGGCCCCGGCCGGCAATGACCCTCACCCGGCCTGGTGGCGCGAAAACCAAGGACCTTCCGCGCTTTTTGTAATCCGTCAGTGAAGGTTGGCAGGGCGCGCACTCCGTGCGCGCCGCGGCGGGCAACGGAGTGCCCGCCCTACCCTCCTTTCCCGCCGTCACTAAGCATTACCGCTTTTTGTGCCTTCTCCCGGCCATTTCATTGTATTCCTTTGAGGCTGCTGAGGCGCCATGTTACGGTCAGTTACGGTCAGTTACGGTGGGACACCCCCCAACGGGTCGCATTGACCGCCCATATCAGGCCGGTGAGCGGGCCGAACCAGCGGTCTTTGCCCATTCCCGCAGGGCCGGATGTGATCGAAGGGAAACCGGGGCGATTGCGCTCAGTTCCGTTTAATTGCACTTAATTGCGCTTAATTGAACCAAAAAATGAAAAAATGAATGCGCACACGAAGGCGGGCTTGCCACGCCGTAACCGCCAACGAAAGGCGGGCTTGCCCGCCGTAGCCGCCAGCGAAAGGCGGGCTTGCCCGCCGTAGCCGCCAGGCGAAGGCGGGGGGGATGAACTTTTTGCTTCCCCTTGGCCGGGGCCTTTCCTAATATGCACTTCCGGGGAAACGTCCAATCCCGCACGTTGGCCCGGGCCAAATACGCGCCGTTTATATGCCGTTAACACATACAACCGATCTGTTCGCCAAGGCCCTCAAGGGCAAATACGCCCTGGGCGCCTTCAACGTCAACAACATGGAACTGCTCCAGGCCATCGTCGAAGCCTGCGAGGAGGAGAAAGCCCCCGTCATGCTCCAAATCTCCAAGGGCGCACGCCAGTACGCCAGCCCCGTCTATCTCAAAAAGCTCATCGAGGCCGCCATCAGCACTTCCAACATCCCCATCGCCGTCCACCTGGACCACGGCGATTCCTTTGAGTTGTGCAAGGAGTGCATTGACGAAGGCTTCACCAGCGTCATGATTGACGGCAGCCACGAGCCATTCGAGAAAAATGTCGAATTGTGCAAACGCGTCGTGGATTACGCCCACAAACATAACTGTGTGGTCGAGGGCGAGCTGGGCATGCTCGTCGGCGCGCAACACGACGAAGGCGAGGAGAGCGGCGGCTATTCCAAGGGCGGCGTCTATACGCACCCGGAGGAGGCCGTTCTCTTCGTCCGCCAGACGGGCGTGGACTCCCTGGCCGTCGCCATCGGCAACTCCCACGGCGCCTACAAGTTCAAGGGACAACAACGGCTCGACCTCGACCGCTTGAGCGCCATCAAAAAGGCGCTCATGGACGCCAACCTGGGCGATTATCCCCTGGTCCTGCATGGCGCTTCCAGCGTCCCGGAGGACCTCGTCCAGGAAATCAACAAATTCGGCGGCAAACTCGGCGACGACGCCGCCGGCGTGCCGGAAGCCGACATAGAGATCGCCCGGCGCACCGGCTGCACCAAGGTGAACATTGATACCGACTTGCGCCTGGCGGTGACGGCCGCCATCCGCAAGTTCTTGGCTGAAAATCCAAAAGAGTTCGATCCCCGTAAATACCTCGGCGCCGCCCGTGCGCGTGTCAAGGAGCTGGTCCGCCACAAAGTGCGCGACGTTCTCTGCTGCGCCGGGCACGCCTTCGATTAGCGCGCACAGGGACATAATGTCCCTGTTACAATTGGCAAAGTAGGGACAAAAAGTCACAGCTTTGCCACTTCTTTGAGTGAGTTTAGTTTCTTAACTCACTGCGTTCCAATCTTTTACGTAATTGCCGTAATATGGCACGGGATACGCTACTTACCAAACTGTGAGTTCATAACATAATGAGCCGAATAACGATTTGAAACAGAGAAAGGATAACCTATGAAACTGACAAGATGGCAAAACCCTGAGATTTGGAACGTCTCGCCCTGGCGTCGGATGAACACCTTCCGGGACGAGGTGGATAACCTCTTCAATCTGGCCTTCGGGCGTCTGGCCAACCTGAACCCGGACGCCGGATCGGAATCGCAGCTTCTGGAAGGCTGGTTTCCGCCGGTGGACGTGTACGAGGACAATGACAACGTGCTGGTCAAGGCCGAACTGCCGGGCATGCGCAAGGAGGACGTTGAGATCTCCTTCCACAACGGCTACCTGAGCCTCTCCGGCGAACGCAAGCAGGAGCAGAAACACCAGGACGCCGAGACCTATCGCTCCGAACGGTGGCTGGGCCGCTTCCATCGCACCATCAGCCTGCCTTGCCGCGTTGACGCCGAGAAAATCAAGGCCGCCTACAACGAAGGTGTCCTGACGGTCACTCTGCCCAAGGCGGAGGAAGCCAAAGCCAAACAAATCCCCATTACGGTCAACTGACAACAATAATATGTGCCGGGCGGGCGCTCCCCGCCCGGACCACGAAAGGAACTTATGAACGCAGTCGCTCAACAAGAGGAAGAATCCGCTTGCCCGCAGCCGGTGGAACAAGACCGCCAATTTGTCTCGCCCCGTGTCAACATTGTCGAGTCCAAGGACGCCTACGTCCTGGAAGCCGAAATGCCCGGCGTGGCCAAGGACGGATTGGAAATCAGCCTGGAGGCCAACGTATTGACCATCACGGGCCGGCGCTCTGCCGAACCGGCCGCCAGCCTGCTTTACCGCGAATCGCCAACCGCCGACTTCCGGCGCGCCTTTGAATTGGACCCGTCCATTGACTCGTCCAAAATCTCCGCGCGCATCGAACAGGGCATTTTGACCCTCGCTCTGCCCAAGGCCGAGAAAGTCAAGCCCCGCCGCATCACCGTCGGTTGACCCATCATTCAGGGAGCCGGGAGCGCCGCCATGGCGCCCCGGCTTCTCTTATTCCAACGTCACGTCGCCCCCGACGATCCGTTCCAGATGCCCGTGCGCGCCCCGCACCAGCAGCGCGCCGTCATCGTCCAGTGATTCCGCCCGCCCCTCAAAAACGCGGTTGCCGCAACGAATCGCCACCTGCCGGCCCAGCGTGCTGCAGCGATCCTGCCATTGCTCGGCCAGCCGGTCGAACTGGCCCTGGACGATCAAGTGGTAGTCGCGGTCCAATTCCCGCAAGACCGCCACCGCCAGTTCGGCCCGATTGATCATTTGCTCCTTCTCAATCCTCAGCGAGGTGGCGCTGCGGTGGAGGCTGGCCGGAAAATCCGCCCGCTCCAGGTTGACATTTATCCCGATGCCCAGCAGCACCTCCTGCAAGTGGTCCAGTTCAGCCCGCATCTCCGTCAGGATGCCCGCAACCTTTTTGCCCCCGATCAATATGTCGTTGGGCCATTTGATTTCCGTCGCCAGGCCCGTCTGCAGCGTGATGGCGCGGGAAAGCGCGGTCGCGCCGGCGATGGTCAATTGCGTGGCTCCGCGGGGCGCCATGTCCGGCCGCAGCAGCACCGTGAACCAAAGCCCTTTGCCCGCCGGGGACACCCACGGGCGGCCCATCCGCCCGCGGCCCTTGCTTTGCGTCTCCGCGAACACCACCGCTCCCTCCCGCGCTCCGCCTCGGGCCAGCAGCGCGGCAACGTCGTTGGTCGAAGTGGTTTCCTGAAAAACGTGTATCTCCCGCCCCACCACCCGCGTCCTTCCCAGGCGCGCCTCCAGATCGTCGGCGTGCAGCGCGTCCGGCGTCCCAATGAGCCGGTAGCCCACGTGCGGGCTGGCTTCGATGTCGTACCCCAGCGCGCGCAACTCTTCGATATGCCCCCAGACGCCCGCCCGGCTCATGCCCAATTGGCGCGAAAGCTCCGCTCCCGATACGCCCAAAGGCGCCCCTCGCAGCGCGGACAGGATTTTTGCGTCAACGCTCATGGCCACTCAACCCACCGCCTCAAAATCCAGCGCCACATCCGACGCCCGCGCCGAATGCGTCAACGCCCCCACCGAGATATAATCCACTCCCGTTTCCGCAATGGCGCGCACAGTGGCCAGATTGACGCCCCCGCTGGCCTCGGTGCGGGCGCGGCCGTTGACCAGCCAGACGGCGGCCCGCAATTGCTCATTCGACATATTGTCAAGCAGAATAATGTCCGCCTTCCCCATCAGCGCCTCCTCGACCTGCTCCAGCGTGTCGGCCTCCACCTCCACCTCCAGGCCCGGATATTGCGCCCGCGCGCGCCGCACCGCTGCCTCGATGGCGTTGGGCGGCTCCAGCCGCAGGGCCGCCAGATGGTTGTCCTTGATCAACACCCGGTCGAACAGACCGAAACGGTGATTGGTTCCCCCGCCGCAACGCACCGCGTATTTTTCAAGCGCGCGCAGGCCCGGCGTGGTTTTGCGCGTGTCCAGGATGCGCGCGCGCGTGCCCGCCACCGCCTCGACAAATCGCGCCGTCAACGTCGCCACGCCCGAAAGGCGCTGGACGAAATTCAACGCCACCCGTTCCCCCGTGAGCATCGCCCCGGCCGGCCCGCGCAGCCGCAGCAGACACTGGCCCTTGTGCGCCTGCTGCCCGTCCTCGGCCTGGCGCTCGATTTCGATCTCTGCCGAAACCTCCTTGAACACCGCTTCGGCCAGCGGCAGCCCGCAAATCACCAACGGTTCCCGCGCCACCATCACCGCGCCGGCCCTCGTGCTTGCCGGCACGGTCGCCAGTGTGGTCACGTCCCCTGTGCCGACGTCCTCGGCCAGGGCCTTGCGGACGGTTTCAAGATCAAAGTTCAAAGTCCGGTGTTCAGAATACAAGGGCCAATGTTCAAATTTCAAGACCTGCCGGGGGGGACAATGCCCTTCCAGCGGTTGCGACGGTTGGGAATAGATTGTGAACAACTTTTTGTTGCTTGTCACTTTTGGGACGTTTATACTCAGTTTTGGGCAGGTTATCGGATGGGCGTGTTGTCTCAGTAATAGCAGGGTCCAAGCGACGTGGATTAAACGCGGTTGATTTTAATTGACTTATGAGCCGTTCCAAGGATTTTCGACTGGAAGCCGGGCCGCTCCCGCGGGAGAGGCGGGAGGTTTGCACAGTGATGGTCCTCTACGAGGATCTCCCCGCTCGCGCATTGGCCATTGAACTCCATGACAGGTTGATCCCGCGCTTTAAGGGCGACATCGAATTTGAGTTCAACTGGTGGCGCTTTGACTACCTTGCCGACCCGCAAATCGCGATCGAGGCGGCATCATGCGCTCTGAACGCCGACTTGGTGCTGGTTTCTCTCCATCAGTCGGCGGAGGTCAGCTTGGCGGTCAAAGGCTGGTTCGAGACTTGGCTTCGGAAGCGTCCGCCGGTGGAAGGGGCGCTGGCCGTAATCCGCGTCTCACCCGTGGTCGGAAAGCCAATCCTCCCTGACGACGCCTATTTTCGCCTGGCGGCCCGGCGGGCCAATCTGGATTACTTGCCGCTGTCGGTTGCGCCCTCCGCTCCCCGCGATATTGACAGACTGCGGGAGGACGTGGTTCTCCCCGAGGTCGCTGGCCTGGAGGAGTCTCCCAATCCCCAATTCCAGTCATCCCATTGGGGTCTCAACGAGTAACAACGGCACCCAGTCCCCGCCGCTGCCCCCCGCCGGCGGCTTTCTGATCACCGCATTGCTTTTCCGGTTCCCGCGGCTTCTGCTCATTACTCCGTCAGGGGGAAATGCGCGCGGTTGCCCGAATCGCTGCTGGCATTTTCGCGGGCCTATGCGAAAATTCAACTCGTGCAAATGGTTGCCATCCAATTCAACCGCCGTCTTCCCGGCACGCTCGCGTGATGAAAGGTGCGGCCGTCCATCGCAGCATCCTCACCGTCAACGGCGGCTCCTCCAGCATCAAGTTCGCGTTGTTCGAGGCGACTGAGACGATGCGGCGGATGCTGGCGGGCCGGATTGAGGGCGTGGGCCTGCCAAAAGGCGTCTTCCGGGTCAAGGGTCTGAAAAAAAGCGACAACCTCTCGCGACGGATTAATGTGCCCGATCATACCGCCGCGGTGAACGCCCTGATGGACTGGATTGAAGAAAAAATCCAACGCGGCGCGCTGGCTGCCGTCGGGCATCGCGTGGTGCATGGCGGCCCCAAATACTGGAAACCGCAGCGCGTTACCCCGGCCATGGTGGATGAACTCCACCAACTCAGTCCCTTCGATCCCGATCATCTGCCGGAGGAAATCCTGTTGACCGAGGCTTTTCACCGGCGATTCCCCGGCTTGCCCCAGATCGCCTGCTTCGACACCGCTTTTCATCACGACATGCCGCGCGTGGCCCAGTTGCTGCCCATTCCCCGGCGTTACGACGCCAGGGGAGTCCGCCGTTACGGCTTTCACGGCCTCTCCTGCGCCTATCTCATCGAAGAGCTCACCCGACTGGCCGGCGCCAAAGCCGCCCAAGGCCGGGTGATTCTGGCCCATCTGGGCAACGGCGCCAGCGTCACCGCCGTGCGCGCGGGCAAAAGCGTGGATACCAGCATGAGCTTTACTCCGGCCGCCGGCTTGCCCATGAGCACCCGTTCGGGCGATGTGGACCCCGGTCTTGCCTGGTACCTCTCGCGCGCGGAGCAGGTGACGGCAAAGCAATTTCACCAGATGATCAATCACCAGTCGGGCCTGCTCGGCGTTTCGGAAACCAGTTCCGACATGCGCGAGTTGCTTTTGCGGGAAAAAGAGGACGTCCGCGCCGCCGAAGCCGTGGCCCTGTTTTGCTATCAAGCAAAAAAATGGATTTGCGCGTTCGCCGGCGCGTTGGGAGGTTTGGACACCCTGGTTTTCGCCGGCGGAATCGGCGAAAACGCCCCGCCGATTCGCACCCGAATCTGCGGCGGCCTGGAGTTCATCGGCCTCAAACTGGACGAAGCGAGAAATGAGGCCGGCGCATCCATAATCTCCGCCGAGGGCAGCCCCGCGACCGTGCGCGTCATTCGCACGGACGAAGAGCTTATGATTGCGCGCTCGGTCTGCCGCCTCCTCAGACCCGACGCGACCAAAAAAACGTAGCGTTCTGATTTTGTTCGTCAAATCCCGGTCCAATCCTTACGCTTTGGTCATGGCAGAGCGGGATATACGAACGAATTGAAACGATTATGGGACTGACCATTCATTACAAGTTGTCTGTGCCGCGGAATCTTTCTTCCGCGGTGGTGCGCGAACTGGCCGCCCGCACGGCGCTTTATGCCCGGAAAATCGGCTGCGCGGAAGTTGGTGAAGTCAAGCGCGTCACGCCGGACATGCCATCTACATCTCTTTTTGTCTCGGTCGGCCGCGAGGAGGACGGCCGCTTCGACACGGTTCCCGCCCAGCGCGGGTGGGCGGTGGAAGTCTGGCCGGGTAAAGGCTGCGAAAGCGCGCTTTTTGGACTGTGCCAGTACCCGCGGCAGGTGCGCTTTCGAGCCGGGTCGGTTCCCACCGGTTATGCGGGCGGCTGGCAGCTCTCAGGTTTCTGCAAAACCCAATATGCCAACGAGCACGGCTGGGAACATTTTCTCAAGTGCCATCGGCAAATCATCAGTCTGCTGGATTTTTGGCGGCAGCTTGGTGTGACGGTGGAAGTGACCGATGAAGGGGAATACTGGCAAACCCGCTCGCAAGAGAAATTAAGAAACAAGCTCCGGCAATACGACGGGTTGATCGCGGCCGTGAGCGGGATGCTCAAAGATGCAGCCGCCGATTCCGCCAGCGGATTCTCGGTCGAGTCGCCGATTTTTGATTACGCCCACTTCGAGCGGCTGGAGCATGAAGGGCGGCGGGAATTTGGCGCGAAGATCGCGCAGTTGCAAAAAGAAACCCGAAGAGGACTTTTCCAAGCCGGTCGCGCGGGTGACAAAAAGAATTAGAATCAACGAAAGGAACCGACCATGAAAGCAAAGGCCAACACACTCACTCCGGAACTGCTTCGCAAAATGGACGCCTATTGGCGCGCCGCCAATTATCTGTCCGTCGGCCAGATTTATTTGTTTGACAATCCGCTCCTTAAGCGCCCCCTCCAACGCGGGCACATCAAGCCCCGGCTCCTGGGCCACTGGGGCACCACTCCCGGCTTGAATCTCATTTACGTCCACCTCAACCGCCTCATCAAGGAGCACGACCTCAACGTCATCTACGTGACAGGCCCGGGCCACGGCGGACCGGGCTTGGTTGCCAATACTTACCTGGAGGGCACCTACAGCGAGATTTATCCCAACGTGTCGCAGGACGAGGATGGGATGAAAAAGCTCTTCAAACAATTCTCCTTCCCGGGCGGCATCCCCAGCCACGTCGCCCCCGAAACGCCCGGCTCCATTCACGAAGGGGGCGAGTTGGGTTACGCCCTCTCGCACGCCTTCGGCGCCGCCTTCGATAATCCCGGCCTCCTGGTCGCCTGCGTCGTCGGCGACGGCGAAGCCGAGACCGGCCCGCTGGCCACGAGCTGGCACTCCAACAAGTTTCTCAACCCGGTTCGCGACGGCGCCGTGCTCCCCATCCTTCATCTCAACGGCTACAAGATTGCCGGCCCGACCGTCCTGGCCCGTCTGCCGCACGACGAACTCCAATCGCTCTTCCGCGGCTACGGCTACAAACCCTTCTTCGTCGAGGGCGACGTTCCCGAAAAGGTCCACCAACTCATGGCCGCAACGCTTGACTCCGTCATTGCTGAAATCAAATCCATCCAGCGCGACGCGCGGACCAACGGTTTCCGCCAGCGGCCCCAATGGCCGATGATCATCCTGCGCACTCCCAAGGGCTGGACCGGCCCCAAGGTCGTGGATGGAAAAAAAATTGAAGGGACTTTCCGCGCCCACCAGGTGCCCATGGGCGACATGGACAAGCCGGCGCACATCAAGATCCTCCAACACTGGATGAAAAGCTACAAGCCGGAGGAACTCTTCGACCCATCCGGCCGCTTGCGGCCCGAATTGGCGGACCTTGCCCCCAAAGGCGCCCGCCGCATGAGCGCCAACCCCCATGCCAACGGCGGCATTCTCCTCCGCGACCTCAAGATGCCCGACTTCCGCGACTACTCGCTCAATGTTCCCAAGCCGGGCGCCGTCGTGGCCGAGGCGACCCGCATCCAAGGCGACTTCATCCGCGACGTGATGAAACTCAATCCGGAGAACTTCCGCGTCTTCAGCCCGGACGAGACCGCCTCCAACCGCTGGAGCGCGCTGTTCGAGCTGACCAACCGTTGCTCGACCGCGGAAATCCTCCCGTCCGACGAGAACGTTGCGCCCGACGGCCGCGTGATGGAGATGTTAAGCGAACACCAATGCGAGGGCTGGCTTGAGGGCTATCTGCTGACCGGCCGGCACGGATTCTTCTCCTGCTACGAGGCCTTCATCCACATTGTGGATTCGATGTTCAACCAGCACGCCAAATGGCTCAAGGTCACCCGCCACATCCCCTGGCGGCGGCCCATTGCCTCGTTGAATTACCTCCTCAGTTCGCTGGTCTGGCGCCAGGACCACAACGGCTTCAGCCACCAGGACCCCGGTTTCATTGACCACGTTGTCAATAAAAAATCAGAAGTCATCCGCATCTACCTCCCGCCCGACGCCAACTCGCTGCTCTCCGTCACCGACCACTGCCTGCGAAGCCGCAATTACGTCAACGTCATCGTCAGCGGCAAGCAGCCCGAACTCCAGTGGCTGGACATGGATTCCGCCATCAAACACTGCACGGCCGGCCTGGGCATCTGGCAATGGGCCAGCAATGACAAGGGCTGCGAACCGGACATCGTCATGGCCTGTGCGGGCGACGTGCCGACGCTGGAAACGCTGGCCGCCGTGCAAATTCTCCGCGAACATTTTCCCGCCTTGAAAGTCCGCGTCATCAACGTCGTGGATTTGATGACCCTTCAACCTCAAAGCGAACATCCGCACGGTTTGAGCGACAAGGATTTCGACGCGCTGTTCACCAAGGACAAACCGGTCATCTTCGCCTTTCACGGTTACCCCTGGCTCATCCATCGTTTGACTTATCGCCGGACCAATCACAGCAATCTGCACGTCCGCGGCTACAAAGAAGAAGGCACGACCACCACCCCCTTCGACATGGTGGTGCTCAACGATCTGGACCGTTTTCATCTCGTCGGCGATGTCATTGACCGCGTGCCCAACCTGGGCGCCCGCGCCGCTTACGCCAAGCAATTCATCCGCGACAAGCTCATTGACCACAAGAACTACATCCAGCAACACGGCGAGGATCTGCCCGAAGTGCAAAACTGGAAATGGCAGGCCAAATAAACTCTGGCCAGCAAGCCGGCATTGAGTTAATAGTCGTCGGAAATGAGCACCAAAAGCAATCGTCGAACTTCTCCCACGGCCGCGCCCGCCGCGGCGGAAAACAAGCCCGGACACAGGACACAGTTGGGTTTCGATAATTTCTCGGTGCGGGCCATGAAGTGGAACGCCAGCCAGTTGATTGATTACGCCGCCTCGCTGCGGCTGGATTCATTATTTTTGACAGACCTGGACGTCTATGAAAGTTCCGCCGAGGGCTACCTGCGCGACTTGAAGAAGAAGGCCGCCGACAACGGCCTGCTCCTTTACGCCGGCTCCTGGAGCATCTGCCCGACCTCCAAGTTCTTCAATAACAAGTGGGGCACGGCGGAGGAACATCTGGCCCTGGGCCTGCGCGTGGCCGGGGCGTTGGGGTCCCCCGTCTTCCGCTGCATCCTGGGCATGGGCGAGGACCGCGCCACCCCCGGCGGCATCGAGGCGCGCATGGCCGACACGATCAAGGTCTGCCGCTCCGCCCGCAGCCAGGCGCTGGATGGCGGAGTCAAGATCGCCATTGAAAACCACGCCGGCGACATGCAGGCCTGGGAACTGGCCGGCTTGTGCGAGGAGGCTGGCAAGGAATTCGTCGGCGTCACCCTGGACACCGGCAACGCCACCTGGACGATGGAAGACCCCTTGGAGAGCCTGGAAATCCTGGCCCCCTACGTCGCCGCCTTGGCCATGCGCGATTCCATGCTCTGGCAGACGCCCCAAGGCGCGGCGCTGCAATGGACAGCCATCGGGGAAGGCGTCATTGACTTCAAGGCCTTTGTCAAACGCTTTGTCGAATTGTGCCCGCGCCTTCCCGTCAACGTGGAGATCATTTCGGGCACCACGCTCGATCTGCCGTACTTTCGCCCGGATTTCTGGAACGTGTGGCCCAAGGCGCGCGCCCGCGATTTCGCCAAGTTCGAACGCTTGACGCGCCTGGGGAAAATGATCCCGGCGTATAATCCGCCCGACCTGCGGGCCGAGCAGGAATACCAAAAGAGCGGACTGGAGCGCAGCCTGGCCTATTGCAAGCAGACCCTGGGCCTGGGGTTGAAGTAGCATGACTACTTCGCACTCGCGACGAGGTCCACCTCAAACAGGAAGACTTGGTCGCCCCCCCCGGTTGTTTAATTTCTTGCCAAGCCGGCATTTTTCGGGTTTGCTTTCCAGTCTATGAAACTGGAGTTCGTCCCTTTCGGCTTGAAACTCATTCACACTTGGACCATCTCCCGCAGCCTCAAGGCCGGCGGCGGAACGGATTTGACCAGCACTGTCCTGGTGCGACTGAGCCAGGGGTCCACCACCGGCCTGGGCGAGGCCGCCTGCTCCAAACGCTATGCCCAATCCGTGGATTCCATCCAGAGTTTCCTGCGCCTGGTCAATCCCGAAAAGCTGTCCTTCGACGACATCCCCGCCAGCATCGATTACCTGGAGAAACTCGCGCCCAACCACTACTCGGCCAAATGCGCCCTTAACATCGCGCTGGTGGACGGCGCGGCGCGCAAGGCCGGCCAGGCCGTCTATGATTTTTTCGGCCTGGGTTTCCGCGAAAAAAAACACCTCACCTCCTTGAGCATCGGCATTGACTCCCCGGAGATGATCCGCCGCAAAGTCGCCGAGGCCGCGCCTTTTCCCATCCTCAAACTCAAGATCGGCGCCCCCGGCGAAAAAGAGAACCTGGCCGCCCTGCGCGCGGTGGATTCGCAAAAAACCGTCCGCGTGGACGCCAACGAGGGCTGGACGACCAAAGAGCAGGCCTTGCGCAATCTGGAATGGCTGGCCAAGGACCCCCACGTCGAGTTCGTCGAGCAACCCATGCCCGCCTCCACGCCGGCGCGCGACCTGGCCTGGCTCAAAAGCCGGTCTCCCTTGCCGTTGTTCGCCGATGAATCCTGCCAGAATGCCGGGGATGTCGCCGCCTGCGCCGATACGTTCCACGGCGTCAACGTCAAGCTCATCAAAGCCGGCGGCATCACCCCTGCCCGCGACACGCTCCAGGCGGCGCGCCAGGCGGGATTGAAAACGATGATCGGGTGCATGATTGAAACCAGCGTGCTCATCAGCGCCGCGGCCCACTTGGCCGAGTTGGCCGATCACCTGGATATTGACGGTAATCTGCTCATCTCCAACGATCCCTTCGCCGGCGCAACGGCGGAGCAGGGAGTCGTCTCCTTCGCCCGCGCCCCTGAGCCGGCGGGGCTTAGAGTCAAGTCAAAAGACGGCGACCCTTTTGCAGGCGGAGTGAACTGAATCAGTTCAGCGTCGGGTTTTCCAGCCGCGCGATCCGATCCTCCAGCGGCGGATGCGACGCCATGAGCGCCATCAAGCCGCCCGAGCGGCCGGAAATCTTCAAGGCCTGAAAGGCCGGCTTCTGCGGCCCCGCCACGTCCGCGCCGCCTTCGTGAACCGCCAGCAGCGTCTTGAGCGCCGAAATCATGTGGTCGCGCCCCGCGTAACGCGCGCCGCCGGCGTCCGCCCGGAATTCCCGCCAGCGGGAAAAGCAGTTCACGACAATCATGCCCAAAAACAGGAACACACCCTGGAACAACTGCATCAACATCCATTCCATGAAGGGATTGCCGCCCCGCCGATCGTCCCGATCCGACCCGCGAGAGAGCGCGATGGCCAGCACCCACGCCAGGAACATGGCGAACGCGTTGACCACTCCTTGGATGAGCGTCATCGTCACCATGTCGCCGTTGGCGACGTGCGCGATCTCATGGCCCAGCACGCCCTCCACATCGTATTGCCTCATCCGCCCCAGCAATCCGGACGACACCGCCACAAGCGCCCGCGACCGGCTCGGCCCGGTGGCGAAGGCGTTGATTTCCGGCGAATCATAAATGCCCACCTCCGGCATATCCGGCAACCCCGCCGCGCGGGCCAGATGCTGGACCGTTTGCAGCAGCCGTTGCAAATCCGGGTCCGCCGTGTTGGGGTCCACCACCCGGACGCCCATCATCATCTTGGCCATGAAGCGCGAGAGCGCCAGGGAGATGAAGGCGCCGCCCATGCCCCAGACAAAGCAGAATAGAAACAGATGCTGATACCCGCCGATCTGGCGCAACGGCCCCTTAAAGAGCAAACCGGCGATGATGCCCAAGGTGAGCATCACCAGGATGTTCACCAGCAGGAACAGCGTGATTCGTTTTGTTACTTGCCAGAACTTCATAGCTCAATTCGTTTTTGATTCCGTCCGTTTGACGCCGATCGTCACTCAACGTTCATTTCTCACACTATGGCCATTTTTCACAAATTTCAACCCCGCCCCTTGACGCCTGCTCCAATGTCTTATATTGTCTTACACCATGAGAGCGACACTGACCATCAGCCTGCCCAAAGACCTGCGCCGGGACCTTGACAAGATGGCCAAAGCCGAAGGGGTCAGCGGGAGCGAATATGTCCGCCGGGCGGTCAAAGCCGATATCTTTCGCCGCGCGCTTCGCGCCGCCCGCCGCGAACTGGTGCCACAGGCCCGTGCCCAGGGCATCTACACCGATGAGGATGTTTTCAAAATTATTTCGTGAGAGTCCTCTTCGACACCAATGTGCTCTTCGCCGCCTTCACCGCCAAGGGCTTTTGCGAGGATGTGGTGGACGAGGCGGCGGGCGCCTGCCCGCTGATTTGGTCGCTTCCTCTGCGCGAAGAAATCGAAGGATCCCTCAAGCGCAAGAATAAACTTGGCCCCGGTTCCCTGGCCGCTCTGGCCGCCTACTCCCAATTGTGCGAATTCGTCCAACCCGTCGCGCTGCCGACCCGCGTTTGTCGCGACCCGGATGACGATATCGTGCTGGCGACCGCGCTCGCAGGCCGGGCCGATTACATTGTCACCGGCGATGACGACCTGCTCGCGCTTAAAAGCCATCACGGCATAAGAATCCTTTCGCCTCGTCAGTTCTGGGAGGTGTTGGCGGCATAATCTTGGGTTTGCCCGGCAATACGTGCCTTGGGCGAGCGCCCAAAAAACCTGACCATTGCGGTCAGGTTCCTGGCAACAACAAGACACGACACAACCGTTAAGAGACCGTAAAGATCACTGTGACGGACGCGACACTGAATTGCTGGCAGCACACTTTATGCCGCCGCCGCATCAAAATCATAAGATATTGTTCACCAATGACTTAGTTATATTTGACCAGACCGACTGCCATCGCAATCGCTGTCGTTTTATGACCACGGTGAATCGTTTGCTTCACCCATTGGTCCTTGGCTGATCCACCCGCCGGGCCCAACTCATCAGCCGAATTCCGGTTCGATTCCCATAAAGTGGCAGCGGCGTCCCGCCGCTGAGCCGCTGAATTCCAGGCCAGCCCTGAATCCCTTCCGGCATTTCCTTCTTTTCCAGCCGCAGGTTTGCGCCATCATGGGGACATGTTCGCGGAAATCAAATCCGTTCATTTCGTTGGCATTGCCGGCACGGCCATGGCGGCGGTCGCCGCGGCGATGCGTGAGAAGGGCTTTACCGTCACCGGTTCCGACCACAATGTCTATCCGCCCATGTCCACTTTCCTGGCGGCCAAGGGGGTCGAAGTCATGCCCGCTTACGCCGAGTCCAATCTGGCCGCCAAACCGGACCTGGTCGTCATCGGCAACGCCATTTCCCGCGGCAACCCGGAGGCCGAGGCGGTGCTGGAACACAAGCTGCGCTATTGCTCGCTGCCGGAACTGCTCAAGGAATTTTTCCTGCGCGGCAAACGCTCGCTCGTGGTCACAGGCACTCACGGCAAGACAACGACCGCCTCCCTGCTCGCCTGGGTCTTCGATCATAACGGCCTCCAACCCGGCTTCCTCATAGGCGGCATCCCCAACAATTTCGGCCAGGGCGCCCGTTTCACCGACAGCCCTTGGTTCATCATCGAGGGCGACGAATATGACACCGCGTTTTTTGACAAGCGTAGCAAATTTGTCCATTACCTCCCGGAGGTCGTCATCGTCAACAACTTGGAATTCGACCACGCCGACATCTTCGAGAACCTGGGGGCGATCCAAACGGCGTTCAAACGGCTAATCAACTTGATCCCGCGCAACGGCCAGCTCCTGGCCAACGGCGACGATCCCAACCTGGCGCCGCTGCTCAACGTCACCCATTGCCCCGTCAAACGCTTCGGCCTGGGCGCTGACAACGCCATCCTGGCCTTCAATGCCCGTTACGGCCCCACCGCCAGCGAGTTTGAGATACCCAGCTTCAAGTTCCATCTCAACCTGGTGGGCGAGATCAACGTGCGCAACGCCCTGGCCGTGGTCGCCTGCGCCAAGCATTGCGGTTTGTCCAACAAACACATTCAATCCGCCTTCGACACCTTCAAGGGCGTCAAGCGCCGCATGGAAGTCCGCGGCATCGCCGGCGGCGTCACGGTGCTGGACGATTTCGGCCATCATCCCACCGCCATCCGCGAGACCTTGCGGGCGTTGCGCCTGCACTACGCGCACCAACGCATCTGGGCCGTCTTCGAGCCGCGCACCAACACCACACGCCGCAATATCTTCCAGACCGAATTGGCCGGCTGCTTCCAGGACGCCGACGCTGTGCTCGTTGCGCAAATCGCCCGGTTGGAATTGCTCAAGCCGGAGGAACGCCTCGACCCCCAACGGCTTATTCTGGACCTCCAGGCCCGCGGCAAAACCGCCGCCTACCTCCCCGACGCCGACGCCATTGTCGCCCACTTGCGCCGCGAGGCGGCGGGCGGGGACGTGGTATGCGTCTTCAGCAATGGCGGCTTTGGCGGCATCCACGAGAAACTCCTCGCCGCCCTGGGCGCGCGCCGATAGTGGGTAAAAAGTCGTTCGCGAGGTCTTCAGATGTTCCAAGGACTTAAGAACTCCCAAAGCGATGCGAGAAAGAAAAGAGGCGTGGCTGCCGCGTAGATTCTCAGCAAATCCCTGAGCGCCTCTTTCGGGAAAATGCGGGCAAACTTCTCGCCCTGGTAGGGCTTGGCGGGCCGAAAGAGGGAAATCCCAACATTGACGCCCCCGCCAACCGCCAAAGAATACGGCACTATCTGCAGCACAAGAGTCAACAGATAGTACGCCGCGGACCGGGGGTTGTTCAATCGGCTGGAGTGATCCCCTCGAACAGAGACAATGCCTCCGATCCAACCTTGATAGGCAACCCAGGGGTATGGGAGAATGACGGCCATACCCATAATCGCCTTGGGAACGGAGCCGATGATTAAATTCCCTGCAAAATCCTTGACTGCCGCGCTGAGATTATTGCCACGACTCCTTTCTATGGCGGCGGGATCGCGCTTTGCAGCGTCGCCGACCAATTTGTCACGGTAGTCAAGCGCAAGTGAGTTTCCGCCGTGAACCATCAGAAGGCCAACGAAGATGGCCACCGCGTAAACACCTGCGATCGTCAATATGGGAAGGCGGGCGCGGTATATCGCTTGCGCGATCTTAGACATTTCATGCGCGATTCTTTGCATGCCGGAGAAAGGGGTCAAAAGGGATCAGTTCCTGGCATGTCAACATTCTGTTTGGACCTGTTCAGGGCTTGATTGGCTCGCTGGCGCCCATGCCGGGTCCCAAGGTGATGGCGTTGGCGAAAATGCGCGAGGTGCCCAGCGCCGCGCCGCGGAACGTCGGGTCCGATGTGAAGAGAATCAGTTGTCCCGCCCCCACCGACTCACGGGTCACATAGGCGGCGTTGGCCAGGCGATCCGCGGCCTCGGGCCAAAGCAAGCCGCTCATGCGGAGCCGCATTTCAAAGCCTGGCGGCGCGAGCGTCCAACCCGGGGCGGGCTTTGTGTCGTCTTTCTTCTTGTCCTTGCTCCCGGCGCTGGCAGCGGATGCGGCCGCCTCCGGCGGCTTCGATGGAGCCGGGGTGAAGAAGCCAAGGCGCACCGGCGCCAGCACCGTCGGAGGCGCCAGCAAAACAGTCCTCCCCGAGTAAATCAGCGGCACGTACTCGCCGCACCCGGCCGTCAGCCAGCTTCGATCATCCACCCGGCCCGCCAGCAGCGCGCCGGCCGGCATGAAGATTGCCCGCCAGGAATCGCGGCGTTTGAGGTCCTCTTCCTTGGCTTTGTCGTCGCCTTCGCCGATCAGCCAGGGGTAGATCACCTCCGTGGGGGGTGAAAAGGCCCAGACCTTTGCGGGATCGGGGGTGGTCTGGCGGGCTTCCCATTCGCGCACGACGGCCTGCCGGTAGTCGTCCATTTTTCCGAGCACGTCGGGCAGTTGGCGCGTAGCGCCAAGGCCGTTGGTTTCGCGGGCGAACACGGCGGCAGAGGACCCGATGGCCACCAGCGTGCCGCCGGCGGTGACCCAATCCTTGAGCGGTTCCATGTCATTCTTGAGGGAATCGGCATTGGCCCCATCCGGCAAGACCAGCACGTTGTAACGGCGCAGGTCGGTGTGCGACAGGTTGTGGGCGTCGAGATAGGAAGCCCGCAGGCCAAGGACGTGGTCAATCAGGTACCACGCTGCTCCATAACTGTACGGCTCAATAGGCTCACGGCCAAAGATGGCGATGCGCGGCGGCTTCAAAAGTATAAAATGTTCCCCTCCAAGATCGGGCAGATCGCCGGGGCCGTAGCCCGTGCGCACGCCAATGGCTGTCAAGCTCAACTCGGCGCATACGTTGCTCACGGCTCCCGTCAGGTTTCCCGCAAAATTCGCATTGTCCTTGCGCGCGACGATCACGCTGCCGCGGGCGAACTCGCGATTGTCGAACTGGAATGGCTTGTCCGCCACGCGCACCCAGGCGCCGCGTTCCTGGAGGCGGCCGGCGGCGGCTACGGAGGCATCGTCCGCGCCGTCAATGACGAAGGCCACGCTCGTGTCGGAATTGGTTATCGGCGCCTCAGCCGGCACGGGGACCGAAACGGGTTTGGGCTGTGCTTCAGCCGGCAATCCCGTCGGGATGTCGAAGGCCGGCACGTCGAATAGCATCGGCAAACTCCAGCCGGTAATGTCGTAGATGCGGCTCCGGCCGAACCGCAGCAAATCGCGGCGCTCGTCGGTGAGGAACTGCGGGATCGTGTGCGGGTCGAACTCCAGCATGGCGTTGAGCAGCCGGGCCAGGGGTTGACGGGCGGGGATCAACAGTGTGCCGGCCGGGAATCTCATCTCCTTGATCTCGCGGCCAAGCCGGTCCTTGCCTTGGGCAGTGAAGGATTCTCCAGCCGCATAAACCTCGAACCCCTCAAGAGCCATCAGGTCCAGAAAGCGCCGCTGACGCGTGGCATTAGCCGACGGCAGGACGGCAAACGTATGGGCCGGGATGTTCGCATCGGGTCCGACGCATTTGCGCTTTTCGGCCAGGAAGTCCGCCAGGACAGCTTGGCGGTTTTTGGCCAGGAAGGCCAGGTTGGCCATCGAGCTGACCAGTTGCTTGTGAACGGCCTCACGGTAGGTTTCGAGCGTCCCTTCTTCCCGGCGCACGGCGTCGGTGCCAATGCCCGCCTGCTCATAGAGGTTGGCGACGGAGCCGCGCAACGCGGACCAGGACGAGGAGTAACCCGGATACCAATCATCGTTCCATTCGCCGTTGTAATAGCGCCAGCCCCGGGCGTCGAAAGCCGCCGCCTGGTCCTTGGCAAACTCCACCTCCCACTTCCGAACGTTGTCGGGTTGATTGAGGTTGATGGCTTCGCGGGCCGGCAGGAACAGGAACGTGCTCTGGGACTCCATCTCGTGGCTTTCCATGAAATAATGGGGATTCCACTCGCCGACCGCCCGGAGCCGGCCGCGGGTCTCCGGCTGGGTCGCGAAGATCCAGTCCCGGTTCATGTCGAACAGATAATGGTTCATCCGCCCTTCGGGCCACACCCCGGTGTGCAGCAGCGATTGGTCGTCCACGCTGGGTTGGACCGTCCGGTTCTGCGCCTGCATCGCCAGGAACCGATCCCGTCCGTCCGGATTCATCAACGGGTCAATGATGACGACCAGGTCGGCCAGAAGGTTCGTCACCTCGGCGTCCATGCCTGCCGCCAGGTGATAGGCCACGGCCAGCGCGGCATCGGAGCCGGACATCTCATCGCCGTGGATGACGTAGGCCATCCAGGCCACGGCCGGGAGCGTCGCGGCCAGCCGGTCGCCCTCTTCTTTGGAAACTTTCCGCGGGTCGGCCAGCTTGGCCAGGTCGGCCTTGAGAGCGTCCAGGCGATTGAGGTTGGCCGGGGAGGCGATGACCATATAGTAAAGGGCGCGCCCTTCGTGTGTCTTGCCGTATTCAACGAGCTTGCAGCGCGGGCTTTTGGCCCCAAGGGCCTTGAAGACCGTCTCGATTTGCGCATGTGTGGCGGGCCGGGATCCCACCGGAAAACCCAGCAGGCTCTCTGGGGTGGGCACGCCGGGATCGTTTTTTGCATTGGGGAAAAACGGCTCTTCGTAGGCCAAGCCGGGCAAGGGACTGGGTTGGGGCGCCGGCAGGTCCTGCGCGCGGCCCGCCGGCGCGAGCAGCAGGGCCGGCGCGAGAGCCGCGGCCAACAGGCCCGTGTTGGCAACAAGAAGCCGGCGGATTCTTTCCCTGAACGGCACCCGGCCGGCAGGGGCCTGCCTCGGGCGGACTTTCGGCCCAGGGAACCTGCGATGGATTCGTCGAACGGTCATTGGTCGCGCGGACGAGATCATAATTGGCGCGGAGTATTCAACGCTTTCCGATGGGAAGGCAAGTCTGATATGGATGACCCCTTTTCAGGGCACCGACACCGCCCGATGGCGCAGGAACGGTTCTGTGGCGGCTGCCGACCCGGCCAGCGTCTGGCCGCTGGCCGGGATCGGCTCCGTCGCCACAATTTACTGAACCTGGATGCGATAAAAAGCGGCCGTGTTGGTGGGTGTCACCAGCCAGGTGTTGGTGGTCATAGGACCCGCGATGGTTTGCCAGGCGGGGCTGGCCAGGTTGGTGGCCATTTGGACCGAATAGGACGGTTGGCCGCCGCTCCAAATCAGGGCAATGTTCGTGCCTTGGGTCGAGATCGAGATGGACGGCAAAGGCGCCACGGTGATGCTCATGGTGGCGGTGCTGGACCAGCCGTTGGTGTCGGCCAGGCTCACAATAAAGAGGTTTGTGCCCACGTCCGAGAAACCAGGGGTGCCGGAAAGCGCTCCATTGGTGGCCACGGTCAGCCAGGCCGGCCCGCTGACCGCGGCGAACGTCAACACATCACCGGTTGGAGCGATGGCGTTAGAGGAAAGCGAAGCGGAATAGGGCGCCGTCGCGGTCGCGCTTGCCTGCGTGAACGGGTTGCTCAGGAACAGCGGTAGCACGAGATGGAAGACAAGCCCGTTGCCGCTGCCGGGGAATCCGGTGTAACCCGTGCCACCAAACTCGGCGGTGCCATAGAAGGTGCCGTTGCGCGCCTGAATGAGCGAGGACTGTGGAGCGGCGCCGTTGGTGCCGTTAAACCAGGCCAGCGTGGTGAGCAACCCGTTGGTCGTAATTCGGAAGACGGTTCCCTGGCCGCCAATGCCGCCCTGGGACGTTGTGCCGTAGAGGTTGCCATCGGTGGCCCGCACCAGCCCTCCCACAGGATAAGCGCCGTCCTGGTAATTGAAGGAATGCAGTGCGGTCAGCGTGCCATCGGTCGTCAGGCGGAAGACCGAGCCCCAGCCGCCATTGGTGCCGCCGCTGGAAGCCGTTCCATAAAAGGCGCCGTCGCTGGCTTGGACCAGGCCGTTGCTGGGATAGGCGCCCTCAGTGTCATCGAAAGAGACCAGTGAGTTAAAAATCCCATTGGTGCTCAGGCTGAAAACAGTGCCGAGATCGTTCGAGCCGCCGGCTGAGGTCGTGCCGTAAAAATTGCCGTCACTCCCTTGCAGCAGCGGGGCGGATGGATAACTGCCATTGGTGGAATTGAACGACCAGAGCGGAGTAAAGAGACCGTTGGTGCCAAGGCTGAATACCGTGCCAACGGCGTTGCTTCCGCCCGTGGAAGCTGTGCCATAAAGGTTGCCATCGCTGCCCTGTATGAGCGAGGCCAGGGGATTGCCCCCATCAGCGCCTCCTCCAAAGGCGTAGAGGGGAGTCAGTGTGCCGGATGAGGTCATCCTGAAGAGTGTGCCGAGAGACGCGCCGAGACCTTTCAAACTTGCACCGTAGAAATTTCCGTCGCTGGCCTGGGTTAGGCCGGCGAAAGGAGTGCCGCCGTCCACACTGTTAGTGAAGGAGTGAAGGACTGTCAACCCGCCGCTGGGAGTGAGCTTGAAAGCGGCGCCATAGAGTCCGGCACCGCCGTAAAGAGTCGTGCCATAGAAATTGCCATCGGCTCCCTGAATCACGCCGGCGTGCGGGTTAGATGGACCGGTGCCAGTGCCAAAAACGCGCAGGGAGGTCAAGCTGGTCCCCGGTGGGTTGACGGGAAGCACGGTCAGCATGGCGCCGGGGCTGGACACCACGTCCAAGGCGTTGCTGAGGAGGACCGAATACATGCCGGCGTTGGTAGCGCTAACCGCGGTCAAGGTTAAGGCGGGTGTAGCCGAGCCAGAGAGATTGCCGCCATTGACCAAATTGGTCCCATTCATTTGCCACTGGAAAGAAAGGGGGCCGTCACCGCCGGCCTCCACGCCGAATGTGACGGTCGAGCCGGCCAGCACGGTCTGGGCCTCCGGTCCGGAGATCACCGACGGAGGCGCGAACATCACTTCCAGCGGTGCGTTCGTGCTCGGTACCGCACCATAGACGTTGCTGACCGCCACGGAATACAAGGCCGCATCGGTGAAGCCAATGTTGGTGAGGGTCAGCGTGCGCGAACTGGAGCCGAAGACGTTGCCGCCGTCAGACAAACTCGTTCCATTTTTCAGCCACTGGTAGGAAACAGGCAGGCTGCCGAAGGTGGCGACAGTGAACGTAACAGTGTCGCCCGCAAAGGCCTGTTGCGGCTGCGGTTGTTGGGTGATTTGAAGCGGTGAGTCAATGCTAAGCCGGAAGATCGCGCCCCATCCGTTGGCGCCGCCGTTTTGGGTGGTGCCGTACAAATTGCCGTCGGTGCCCTGAATCAACGTGCCTTCGGGATTCGCGCCTTGGTATCCGTCAAAACTGACGAGTGTCGCCAGCGTGCCATCGGTAGTGATTCGGAAGACCGTGCCGAGGCCATAGACGCCTCCGCTTTCGGTGGTGCCGTACAAGTTGCCATCGCTCGCCAAAAGCAGCCCGCCGGCGCAGTTGCTGCCGTCGTTGCCGCCGGTGAAGGAGTAAAGGGAGGTGAAGGTGCCATCAGCAGCGAGCTTGAAGACCGTCCCCGCGCCGTCGGCGCAGGTGTATCCTCGTCCAGCATAGGAGGGTACGGGAACCGCAGAGGCGCTCGCACTGCTGCCACCGACACTCGTCGTGCCGTAGAAGGCGCCATCGCTATCCTGCACCAGGCCGGCAAAGGGCAAAGCGCCGTTGGTACTGGCGAACGAGAACAGAGGGGTGAGGACGCCGGCGGGCGTTATTTTGAAGATGGTGCCCCAGCCGCCGTTGGTTCCACCGGTTTGAGCAGTGCCATAGAAATTGCCATCAGCGCCTTGCACCAGAGTCGAGCAAGGATACTCGCCCTCCTCGTAGTCGAAGGAGTGAATGGCCGTCAGGCTGCCAGAAGGCGTCGCTTTGAAAACCGTCCCGTGGTTATAGCCATTAGCTCCGCCTTCGAGCGTGGTCCCGTAGAAGTTACCGTCCAAGCCCTGCACCAGCCCACCGTATGGCACCGAGCCACTGTCGGGGGAATTCAACGACCAGGCCGCACTGAGGACGCCGTTCGTAGTCATCCGGAAAACCGTGCCGTCGCTGTTAGCGCCACCGGATGACGCTGTCCCGTAAAGGAAACCGTTTGTACCCTGGACGAGCGCAGCGCAGGGTAAAGAACCGTCGGCCGGATAATTGCCGCCGGTGCCGTTCGGGAACGCATAAAGGAGCTTCACCACGCCGTTGGTATTCATTTGAAAAACTGTGCCAACGCCTTGGGTACCACCCATACTGGCAGTCCCATAGAAACTGCCATTGCTGGCCTGAATCAGCCCTCCGAAGGGCATGCACCCAATGGAGTTCGTGGTGAAGGAATACAGCGTTTCCAGGGCAACTCCTGAAGTCGTAACGCTCGTGAGGTTCAGCATCGCCACCGTGCTGGTGACGGACCCAAAGCTGTTGGTGATCAGCACCGAATAGCTCCCGGAGTTGGATGCCGTTGTGTTTTGGATGGTCAACGTGCTGGTGGCCGATCCGGAAATGTTGCCTGTGTCGGTCAGGTTGGTTCCGTCCATCT